>VFQT010000480.1_pt1 | contig 58253 bp, 55 predicted proteins | sample 3512381 | NCBI WGS metagenome assembly VFQT01 (sample SAMN10412376, study PRJNA504923) | tailings metagenome | isolation source: Relicate 2 Philex TSF3 active mining site | place: Philippines: Tuba, Benguet | collected 2017-08-29
GCCGGCGTGCCGGGGATGTCGAATTTTCGCGTCAGTTCGATGGAGCGCTGCGTGCGGCCGTTGACGCCGAAGGAATTGTAGGTATCGGCAAACTTCTTGCGATCGACGCCCTTGCCAGCCGCCCAGTCAAAGATGGCATTGGCATCCTTCAGGTTGACGCGCTGCTTGTGCAGCGTGGCGAACATCTCCTGGTGCAGCTTGTCGACCAGGCCCATGGCCTCAAGGGTGTAATAGGCCCGCGTCAGCGGCACCCAGGAGTCCTGGAACACGGCGGGCACCCGCTTGAATTCGACGTCGGCCGGCTTGGTCTTGAGCCAGCGCTCCAGCGAGGGTTGCAGGCTGTTGCAGTGCGGGCAGCCGTACCAGAAAAACTCCATCACCTCGATCTTGCTGCCGCTGTCGGTCGGCTGAGGCGGGCGAACCAGCAGGTATTCCTTGCCGGCAACGGGCTGGGCGGCCTGGACGCCTGCGGAAAACATCAGCAGGGAAAGGCCGGCCGCGGCCAGGCCGCGCAGGAACAGTGCGGTCAGTTGCATGATTTCTCCAGAGTGCGGTGTTATTTGTCGGCGTCACGCACCTTGATCAGGGTGGTGTCGATGCCGTTGCTCTTCAGAGTGTCCCGGGCGCGGTTCAGTTCCTCGACGCTGCCGTAAGGACCCAGGCGAACCCGGTGCCAGACGCCGCGATCGGGCAGCGTCGTGGTCTGTATCGAAGCCTGGACGCCGAGCAGGGCGAGCCGCGCCTTCAGGTTGTCCGCATCCGGCGCGCTCTGGAACGCGCCGGCCTGCAGGTAAAAGGATTCCCTGGCCTGGGCGCGCTTGGCGTCACGCAGCTGCTGCTCGGTCGCCGGCTCTTCGACCCCGGGCAGGATCTTGTAGAAGTCGAACCGCGGCTTGGCCTCCACTGACTTGCCGTTCTTGTCGGTGGCCTTGGCCGGCTCTGGTGCCTGCTTGGCCGGTTCCGGTTTTGCCGCCGGTGCTTTGGGCTGGAAGGGATTGGGCATCTTGTTGATGTACCAGGCCACGCCCAGCGCGATGCCCAGGCCCAGCACCAGCCCGATCAGGATGCCGATGAACAGCGAGCCGCCGCCCCCGCGGGAAGCCGGTTTGCGATCGCTGCCTTTGTAGTCTCTGCTCACGGCGGCCATCTTACATTTTTTCCGGAGCGCCCACACCCAGCAGGGCGAGGCCGTTGCGCAGCACCTGGCGCACGGCCAGTGCCAGCGCGAGCCGTGCGCGGGTCAGCCCCGCATCCTCGACCAGAAAACGCTCGGCGTTGTAATAGCTGTGGAAATCACCCGCGAGTTCCTTCAGGTAAAACGCGATGCTGTGGGGTGCCAGGTCACGCGCCGCGCTTTCGAGGACTTCAGGGTATTCCATCAGCCGCTTCAGCACGGCAGCCTCATGGGGCGAGACCAGCGGCGCCGGGTCGGCGGTTTGCAGCGACGCCTCATTGCCGCCCCATTGCGCCAGCACGCTGCAAACGCGGGCATGTGCATACTGGATGTAGTACACGGGGTTTTCGTTGCTTTGCGATTTCGCCAGGTCCAGATCGAAATCGAGATGCTGGTCGCTTTTGCGCATCACGTAGAAAAACCGCGCCGCATCGTTGCCGACTTCGCGGCGCAGCTCGCGCAGCGTGACGAACTCGCCGGAGCGGGTCGACATCGAAACCTTTTCGCCGTTGCGATAAAGCACGGCAAACTGTACCAGCGCGACATCCAGCCGCGAAGGTTCCTGGCCCAGTGCGGCCAGTGCGCCCTTGACCCGCGGCACATAGCCGTGGTGGTCGGCGCCCCAGACATCGATCACGCTGTCAAAGCCGCGCTTGAATTTTTCGAGATGATAGGCGATGTCGCTGGCGAAATAGGTGTACTGGCCGTTTTCACGCTGCACGACCCGGTCCTTTTCGTCGCCGAAACTGCTGGAACGGAACCATTTCGCGCCGTCTTGCACATATATGTGCCCGCGCTGTTCGAGTTGGTGCACCGCGCGGTCGACCTGTCCGGAGGTGAACAGCGAGCGCTCGGAAAACCAGCAATCGAAGCTCACGCCGAATTCGGCCAGGTCCTCGCGGCAGTCGTTGAGCTGGGTCTCCAGCGCGTGGCGGTGCACCCGGTCGTAATCGGCATCGAGCAGCTGTTTGGCATTGGCGATCAGGTCGTCGAGATGCCGCTCCGGGTCCGTGCCCACGTCGGCAGCGCCGGCGGATGCCTGGGCCCAGGTCCTGTGATATTTCGCGCCCCCGGCCTTGCGCAGCTCCGCAGCCATCTCGCGCACATAATCGCCCTGGTAGGCGTTGGGCGGAAATCCGACGGATTCGCCGCCGAGCTCGAGATAGCGCAGCCAGGTGGACAGCGCGAGGATGTCCATCTGGCGTCCGGCGTCGTTGACGTAATACTCGCGTGATACGGCAAAGCCCGCCGCGGCGAGGATGGCGGCCACGCTCGCGCCGTATGCCGCGCCGCGGCCATGACCGACATGCAGCGGCCCGGTCGGATTGGCCGACACGAACTCGACCTGGGTTTTGCGGCCCTGGCCGATCGTGCTGCAGCCATAATTGCCGCCGGCGGCAAGCACGCGGCCCACGACCTGTTGCTTGTAGCGCTCGGTCAGAAACAGGTTGATGAAGCCCGCGCCGGCGATTTCCGCCTTTTCAAGATCGGGTGATGGCGGCAGTGCGTCGAGGATTTTCTGTGCGATCACCCGCGGATTGCCGCGCAATTCCTTGGCGAGCAGCATCGCGATGTTGCAGGCGAAGTCGCCATGCTGCGCCTGTTTGGGCCGATCAAGCTGGATGCGCGCGGTGGTGCCGGCCGGCACCACCTGTTCAAGGGCGCGTTGGATGAGGCCGGCGAGCAGGGTTCTGGCGTCGGCGGAGGCAGTGGTCATTTCGGGGTTCAGGGTCTGTGCCGGGATGGCCTGGATCAGGCTTCAGCAGTGCAAACGCATGTGCGGGAAAGGGCGCGATTTTAACATGCGCCACCCGTGGTTTTCCCTCAGAAATCAAGCGGGTCGACATCCAGCGACCAGCGCGCGGGCGTGCTTTCGGCGCCAGCCAGCAAGGGGCGCCAGGCATTGAGGAAGGCACGCAGGCCGGCGCGCGACCGGGCCTGCACCAGCAGCTGGGCGCGTTCACGCCCGGCGCGGCGCATCATGTTTGCGGGTACCGGATCGTATACGGTAACCCCGCCATCGAGTCCGGCCGCGGCCTCCGCCGCCCGCGCGAGGAAGCCCAGCGCCGTGTCGAGGTCACGGGCCTCCGCCCGCAGCAAGGCCTGGTGCACATACGGCGGGAATCCGGCCTGCCGCCGTTCCGCCAGCTGGGCGCGGGCGAAGGCATCAAAATCCTGATCGCGCAGCGCGGCATACAGCGGGTGGTCCGGAAACCCGGTCTGGATCAGCACCGTGCCGGGCGCGGTGCCCCTGCCGGCGCGGCCGGCAACCTGGGTCAACAGTGCGTACAGGCGTTCGGCGGCGCGGAAATCGTTGCTGTAGAGCATGCTGTCGGCATTGATCACGCCGACCAGATTCAGATGCGGAAAGTCATGGCCTTTCGCAAGGATCTGCGTGCCGACCAGGATATCGACATCGCGCCCGCGGATGCGGTTGCGCATCTGCGCCCAGGCTTCGCGCTGCCGCGTGGTGTCTCGATCGATGCGCAGGATGCGCGCCTGTGGAAAAAGGCGGGTCAGCGCGGCCTCGATGCGTTGCGTGCCCTGGCCCAGGGGCGCGAGGTCGGTGTCGCCGCAGTCGGGGCAGGCCGCGGGCACAGCACTGTCATGGCCGCAATGGTGGCAACGCAGGCGGCGGTCGCGAAGATGCAGCACCAGCTTCGCGGAGCAGCGGGCGCAGTTGGAGATCCAGCCGCAGCTGCCGCAGATCAGCACCGGCGCATAGCCGCGGCGGTTGATGAACACCATGCTCTGCTCGCCGCGTGCAATGCGTTCGGAAATGCCCGCGATCAGCGCCGGCGACAGGCCGTCATCGGTATTCTGCCGGCGCAGGTCGATGTAGCGGATGGCCGGCAGCCCTGCGCGGATGCGGTGCTTCAGCGCCAGCAATTGATAGCGTCCGTCGATCGCGTTGCGATAGGTTTCCAGTGCGGGCGTCGCCGAACCCAGCACGACCGGGATTCCGGCCTGCCTGGCCCGGACCACGGCCAGGTCGCGCGCCGAGTAACGGAAGCCCTCGCCCTGTTTGAACGAACTGTCGTGTTCTTCGTCGACGATGATCAGCCCCAGATCGGGCAGCGGCGTGAATACCGACAGCCGCGTGCCGAGCACGATGCGTGCGCGTCCGCTGCGGGCGGACTGCCAGCGTTCGGCACGCTCGACATCGGCGAGGCCGCTGTGCAGGGTCGAGACAAGGACGTCCGGAAAGCGCGCGACGACCAGGGATTCCAGCTGAGGTGTCAGTGCGATTTCCGGCACCAGCAGCAATACCTGGCTGCCTTGCGCCAGCGCGGCAGCCATCGCATGCAGATAGACCTCGGTCTTGCCGCTGCCGGTGATGCCCAGCAGCAGCAGGGACTGGTACCGGCCCAGAGCGGCGGTAACGGCATCGACCGCGCTGGATTGATCCGGTGTCAGTTGCGGTGCGCTGTCGGGCGGCGGAGAAAGCGCGGGTGTGTCGGGCGGCGCCTCGGTGGCCGTCACCCAGCCTTCGGCGACGAAGGCCTTCAGGGCCTGACGTGTTGCGGAGCCGGCTGCGGTGATCGACGCATGGGGTAGTACCGCCTGTTCCCGCAACAGGCCCAGCAGCGTGCGTTTTGCGCGTGCGCGCGGCGGCAGCGCGTCTTCAGCGAGCGCCCTGCCGGCTTCGGTCAAAGTCCATGCGCCGGGCGCTTGGCTGCGCGTGCCGACACGACGCAGGGCGGCGGGCAGCGTCGCCATGACCACGGCGCCCAGAGGGTGCACGTAATAATCCGCGGCGAATTCCAGCAGCCTGAGATCGGTGCGCTGCAGAAGCGCATCACGATCCAGCACAGAGAATGCGCGGCGCAGCTTGTGTTCCGGCACATCGCTGGTTTCGGGCAAGGCGATGATGATGCCGATCAGCCGCTGGGTTCCGAACGGCACCAGAACCCGTGCGCCGATTGCCGCTGCCGGATCATCACAGCGGTAATCGAACAGGCGGGCTAGTGGGACATCGAGCGCGACACGGATCAGGCGGGTCACAGGCACGGAAAAGTTAGCAGGCGAAGTTCGCAGCGATTCTTGGAATGCATGGCAAGCTGTTTACCCGCAAGGATTTTTTGGGTTGCAAGCCTGTGGATAACGCTGTTGATCATTTGTCCGGAAGGCGGCCCGGATTGCAGGATCGGCCTCCCCGTCAGCTTATCGGATTCGGCGGAAAGATAAAAACATCAATTAAAACAAATACTTGCGTGTCAATGCGGGCCGGCGTGCCGAGCCTGAACCCCAATGCTGCCGTAACCCGTTGCTGTGTATAAGCTTTTTCAGCCGGACACAGGCTGATGATAGGCGCGGCTGAGGCGATGCACCGCTTCAACCAGTGCGCCGACATGTTCCGGCGGTGTGTACTGGGAAACGCCATGGCCCAGGTTGAACACATGTCCCGGGCCGTGACCGAAGCCGCGCAGCACCTGCTCGACCTCGGCCGCAATGGTGGCGGGCGGGCTGAACAGCACGTTGGGATCCAGATTGCCCTGCAGCGCGACCTTGTCGCCGATGCGCTGGCGCGCCTTGCCGATGTCGACCGTCCAGTCCAGCCCGACCGCGTTGCTGCCGATGGCCGCAATGTCTTCCAGCCACAGTCCGCCGCCTTTGGTGAACACGATGCTGGGGATGGTCTGGCCATCCCAGCTGCGATGCAATCCGGCGATCACGCGCCGCAGGTATTCCAGAGAAAACTCGTGGTACGCCGCATCGGACAGCGCGCCGCCCCAGGTATCGAACACCATCACCGCCTGCGCGCCGGCTTCAATCTGCGCATTGAGATAGGCAATGACCGCTCGGGCGTTGATGTCGAGAATATGGTGCAGCAGTTCCGGACGCGCGTAGAGCATGGTCTTGATGGTCCGGAAATCATCGCTGCCGCCCCCTTCGACCATGTAACAGGCCAGGGTGTACGGACTGCCGGAAAAGCCGATCAGCGGCACCTTGCCGTCGAGCGCGCCGCGGATCTGTTTCACGGCATTGAGCACATAAGCGAGGGTTTCACTCGGCTCCGGCACCTGCAGCGCGCGGACCGCGGCTTCGTCGCGCACAGGTCGTTCGAACTTCGGGCCTTCGCCTTCGGCGAAATACAGGCCCAGCCCCATCGCATCAGGCACGGTCAGGATGTCGGAGAACAGGATGGCCGCGTCCAGCGGGAAGCGTTCCAGCGGCTGCAACGTGACTTCGGTGGCGAAATCGGGGTTCTTGGCGAGCCCGAGGAAGCTGCCGGCGCGTTTGCGCGTGGCATTGTATTCCGGCAGGTAGCGCCCGGCCTGGCGCATGATCCAGACGGGCGTGTACTCCGTCGGCTGCCGCAGCAGCGCGCGGATGAAGGTGTCGTTCTTCAGCACCGCCATCAGCGCGGCAGCTCGCTCGTTCCCATCAGGAATTCGTCGACGGCGCGCGCGCACTGGCGGCCTTCGCGGATTGCCCAGACCACCAGCGACTGGCCGCGGCGCATGTCGCCGGCGGCAAATACCTTGTTGACGGAGGTCTTGTAGCTGTCGGTGTCAGCCTTGACGTTGCCGCGCGCATCCTTGTCGGTGCCCGCCTGTTCCAGCAGGCCGGCGGGGACTGGACCGACGAAGCCCATCGCAAGCAGCACGAGATCGGCCTTCAGCGTGAATTCGGAGCCCGGCACTTCCTGCATCTTGCCGTCCTTCCATTCGACGCGGGCGGCGACCAGCTTCTCGACCTTGCCGTCCTTGCCTTCGAAACGCTTGGTCGCCACCGACCAGTCGCGTTTGCAGCCCTCTTCATGCGAGCTGGAGGTGCGCAGTTTCACCGGCCAGTACGGCCACACCATCGGCTTGTTTTCCTTTTCCGGCGGCTGCGGCAGCAGCTCGAACTGGGTGACCGATGCCGCGCCGTGACGGTTGGAGGTGCCGACACAGTCGGAACCGGTATCGCCGCCGCCGATGACGATCACATGCTTGCCCGTGGCCCTGAGCTGTCCCGGGATCTTGTCGCCGGCGACCACCTTGTTCTGCTGCGGCAGGAATTCCATCGCGAAATGCACGCCGGCCAGCTCGCGGCCGGGCACCGGCAGGTCGCGCGGCTGCTCGGCGCCGCCGGCCATGACCACGGCGTCGAACTCATCGACCAGTTTCTGCATGGGCACGGTCTTGCCGACGTGCTGGTTGACGCGGAACTCGACACCTTCGGCACGCATCTGTTCGACGCGGCGGTCGATCAGGTGCTTTTCCATCTTGAAATCAGGGATGCCGTAACGCAGCAGACCGCCGATGCGGTCGGCTTTCTCGAACACAACGACGTCATGGCCTGCGCGGCCCAGTTGCTGGGCGCAGGCCAGTCCTGCAGGGCCCGACCCGATGACCGCGACACGCTTGCCGGTTTTGGCGGCGGCCGGCAGCGGCTTCACCCAGCCAGACTCCCAGCCCTTGTCGATGATTGCGTGTTCGATCGACTTGATGCCGACCGGGTCGTTGTTGATGTTGAGTGTGCAGGCGGCTTCACAGGGCGCAGGGCAGACGCGGCCGGTGAACTCCGGGAAGTTGTTGGTCGAATGCAGGGTGTCCAGCGCACGTTGCCAGTCCTGCTTGAATACAAGGTCGTTCCAGTCGGGGATGATGTTGTTGACCGGGCAACCGCTCATGCAGAACGGCGTGCCGCAATCCATGCAGCGCGCGCCCTGGGTGCCGGCATCCTTGTCGGTCAGGTGGCCGACGAATTCGCGCCAGTGCTTCAGCCGTTCCTGCGGCTGCTCCGCAGCTTCATGCAGCCGTTCGAATTCCAGAAATCCCGTGACTTTTCCCATTGCGGTCCATCCCTGATTCAACATGCCCCTGGAGGGCAGACTCGGTTCATCGATATGCAGCCCGGAGTTCAGGCTGCGATCTTTTTGCCCTTCGCGGCCAGTTCGCCCAGCGCGCGGCGGTATTCGTGCGGAAACACCTTGACGAATTTGCCGCGGGCCGTGGCCCAGTTGGCGATGATGTCCTGCGCCCGTGCGCTGCCGGTCAGCCTGGCATGGTTCTCGATGTACCGCCTGGCGATGACTTCATCGGCCAGACCCATGTGCCAGACGTCGCGCGGCACCTTGCCGTCCTGTTCCGCTTCGGCGAGCAGTGGCTCGAGTTTGACCATCGCGGTGTTGCAGTAGGCGGCGAAGCTGCCGTCTTCATCGTAGACATAGGCGATGCCGCCCGACATGCCGGCCGCGAAATTGCGGCCCGTGGGTCCGAGCACGACGACGGTGCCGCCGGTCATGTATTCACAACCATGGTCGCCGGTGCCCTCGACCACTGTATGGGCGCCTGAGTTGCGCACGGCGAAGCGTTCGCCCGCAACGCCGCGGAAATAGGCTTCTCCGGCGATGGCGCCATACAGCACGGCATTGCCGGTGATGATGTTGAGGCCCGCCTCGCCGCGGAACTTGGGCGAGGGCTGGACAATGATGCGGCCGCCGGACAGACCCTTGCCGCAGTAATCGTTGGTGTCGCCGATCAGGGAAAGCGTGATGCCGCGCGACAGGAAGGCGCCCAGGCTCTGGCCAGCAGAACCTGCAAATTTCACGCGGATGGTGTCCTCCGGCAGGCCATCGTGGCCGTAGCGCTTTGCAACCTCACCCGAAAGCATGGTGCCGACGGTACGGTTGATGTTGCGGATCGGCATGTCGATCGACACCTTCTCGCCGCGTTCCAGCGCCGGTTGCGCCAGTTCGATCAGGCGGTGATCGAGCGCCTTGTCGAGCCCGTGGTCCTGCGGCTCGGTATGGAAGCGGGCGACTTCGGGACCGACCTGCGGCTGGTGGAAGATGCGGCTGAAATCGAGGCCGCGCGCTTTCCAGTGTTCAATCCCCTTGCGGGTGTCGAGCAGGTCGGAACGGCCGATCAGGTCGTCAAACCTGCGGATGCCGAGCTGCGCCATCAGCTGGCGGATCTCTTCGGCGACGAAGAAGAAGTAGTTGATGACATGTTCCGGCTTGCCGGTGAATTTCCTGCGCAGCACCGGATCCTGGGTGGCAACGCCGACCGGACAGGTGTTGAGATGGCATTTGCGCATCATGATGCAGCCCTGCACCACCAGCGGCGCGGTGGCGAAGCCGAATTCGTCGGCGCCGAGCAGCGCGCCGATGACGACGTCGCGGCCGGTTTTCAGCTGGCCGTCGACCTGCACCGCAATCCGGCTGCGCAGGCGGTTCAGCACCAGGGTCTGCTGGGTTTCGGCGAGGCCGAGTTCCCACGGTGTGCCGGCGTGCTTGATCGACGACCAGGGGCTCGCGCCGGTGCCGCCGTCATGCCCGGAAATCGTCACGTGATCGGCTTTGGCCTTGGCCACGCCTGCGGCCACCGTGCCGACACCGACTTCCGAGACCAGCTTGACGCTGATCGAGGCCGAGGTGTTGCTGTTCTTCAGGTCATGGATCAGCTGCGCCAGATCCTCGATGGAATAAATGTCGTGGTGCGGCGGCGGTGAAATCAGTTCCACGCCCGGAGTCGAGTAGCGCAGTTCGGCAATGTACTCGGAGACCTTTTTGCCGGGCAGCTGGCCGCCCTCGCCCGGCTTGGCGCCCTGCGCCATTTTGATCTGGATCTGCTCGGCGCTGGCAAGGTATTCGGCCGTGACGCCGAAGCGGCCGGAGGCGACCTGCTTGATCTTGGATTTCAGCGAATCGCCGGCCTTGATTTCGACGTCACCGATGAAGCGCTCTGCACCCAGACGCGATGCCATCGTCTCCCCGGCCTTGATCGGCGCGAAACGACGGCGGTCCTCACCGCCCTCCCCGGTGTTGGATTTGCCGCCGATGCGGTTCATCGCGACTGCCAGTGTGGCATGGGCCTCGGTTGAGATCGATCCCAGAGACATGGCGCCGGTGGAGAAGCGCTTGACGATTTCCGCAGCCGGTTCGACTTCCTCTATCGGGACCGGTTTGCACTGGTCGAAACGGAATTCGAACAGGCCGCGGAAGGTCATGTGCCGCTTTGACTGGTCGTTAATGATGTCGGCGTATTCGCGGTAGGTTGCCGCACTGTTGGCACGCGTCGCATGCTGCAGTTTGGCGATCGCGTCCGGCGTCCACATGTGCTCCTCGCCGCGCACCCGCCAGGCGTATTCGCCGCCGGCGTCGAGCGCTCCGGCCAGCACCGGATCGTTGCCGAAGGCGCTGCGGTGGGTGCGGATCGACTCTTCGGCAACCTCGAACAGGCCGACGCCGCCGACGTTGGAGGGCGTTCCGGCGAAATACTTGTCGATCAGCGGCTGCGACAGGCCGATGGCCTCGAAAATCTGCGCGCCGGTGTACGACATGTAGGTGGAGATGCCCATTTTCGACATCACCTTGCGCAGGCCCTTGCCCACGGCCTTGACGAAATTCTTGATCGCCTTGTAGCCGTCGGCACCGCCGATCTGGCCGCTGTCGGCCATCTGCAGCACGGTCTCCAGCGCGAGGTAGGGGTGCACGGCTTCCGCGCCGTAGCCGCCGAGCAGGGCGAAGTGGTGCACCTCGCGCGCCGAACCGGTTTCGACGACCAGGCCCGCGCTGGTGCGCAGGCCCTTGTCGACCAGGTGGTGGTGGATGGTCGACAGCGCGAGCAGCGCCGGGATGGCCACATTGTCGCGGTCGATGTGGCGGTCCGAAATGATGATGATCGAATAGCCCGAACGCACGGCGTCCTCCGCCTGAGCGGCAAGGCTGGCCAGCCTCGCCTCGATGGCTTCCTTGCCCCAGGCGGCGGGGTATGTGATGTTCAGCTCGCAGGACTTGAATTTGCCGTCGGTGTAACCCTCGATGTTGCGGATCTTCTCCATCTCGTAGAAGTCGAGCACCGGCTGGCTGACTTCCAGGCGGATCGGCGGGTTCATTTCATCGGTGCCGAGCAGGTTGGGCTTGGGTCCGATGAACGATACCAGGGAGGTCACCAGTTCCTCGCGGATCGGATCGATCGGCGGGTTGGTGACCTGCGCGAACAGCTGCTTGAAGTACTGGTACAGGTTCTTGTTCCTGGCGGAGAGCACGGCGAGCGGCGAATCATTGCCCATGGAGCCCACGGGTTCTTCGCCATTGCCCGCCATCGGCGCGAGGATGAACTTGAGGTCTTCCTGGGAATAGCCGAAGGCCTGCTGGCGGTCGAGCAGCGGAACCGGGCTGCGTTCGGGCTGGGCTTTCTGGCTCTCGACGTCATCGAGCTTGACGCGGATGCGTTCAATCCACTCGACGTAGGGCTTGGCCGAGGCGAGCGACTCCTTCAGTTCCTTGTCGTCGATGATGCGGCCTTTTTCAAGGTCGACCAGGAACATCTTGCCGGGCTGAAGCCGCCATTTCTTGACGATTTTTTCTTCGGGTATCGGCAGGCAACCGCATTCCGAGCCCATGATGACAAGGTCATCATCGGTGACGATGTAACGGGCGGGACGCAGGCCGTTGCGGTCGAGGGTTGCGCCGATCTGGCGTCCGTCGGTGAAGGCGATAGCCGCCGGACCATCCCAGGGTTCCATCATCGCTGCATGGTATTCATAGAATGCGCGGCGGCTGGCATCCATCAGCGTGTGGCCTTCCCACGCTTCCGGAATCATCATCATCACGGCATGGGCGATCGAATAGCCGCCCATCACCAGCAGTTCGAGCGAATTGTCGAACGACGCCGAATCCGACTGCCCGGGGTAGATCAAAGGCCAAAGCTTGTCGAGATCCTTGCCGAGGATGGGGCTGGATATTGCGCCCTGGCGCGCGCGCACCCAGTTGACGTTGCCGCGAACGGTGTTGATCTCGCCGTTGTGGGCGATCATGCGGAACGGATGGGCAAGATCCCAGGTCGGGAAGGTGTTGGTCGAGAAGCGCTGGTGCACCAGCGCCAGAGCCGACACCACGCGCGGGTCCTGCAGGTCGCTGTAGTAGGTGCCGACCTGGGAGGGCAGCAGCATGCCCTTGTAGACGATGGTGCGTGCCGACATCGAGGGCACGAAATATTCGGTGCCGTGGGCGAGTTTGAGGGCACGGATCGCGTGGCTGGCACTCTTGCGGATGACATAGAGCTTGCGCTCCAGCGCATCGGTGACCCGGATGGAAGAACTGCGGCCGATGAAGACCTGGCGGATCACCGGCTCGACTTTTTTCACGGATTCGCCTAGATCGGAACTGTCGACCGGCACGTCGCGCCAGCCCAGGAGGACCTGGCCTTCGTCCTTGATGGCGCGTTCGATTTCATATTCACAGGCCAGGCGGGATGCGGGCTCGCGCGGCAGGAACACCATGCCGATGCCGTACTGGCCGGCCGGCGGGAGCTTGACTCCCAGTTTGGCCATTTCTTCACGGAAAAATGCATCCGGAATCTGGATCAGGATGCCGGCGCCGTCCGAGGCTTTAGGGTCGGCACCGACTGCGCCGCGGTGCGTCAGGTTGCAGAGGATGGTCAGCCCCTGCTCGATGATGTCGTGGCTTTTTTTGCCCTTGATGTTGGCAACAAAACCGACACCGCACGCATCATGCTCGTGCGCGCCGTCGTAAAGACCCTGGGGTTGCGGCAGATTCGGATGTGACATCGGGAGCCTCGTCAAAAACATGTTGAAAATCAACGAGTTACAGCATAATTTGCTGCGATGCCACAACCCGGGATCGTCAAAATGCGAAAAACGGAGTGAAACCCGATAAGTCTACCTGCATCAAGGGGTTGGTTCAACGGGTAGAGACCCGTAACCGGCGAGAAAAACTCAGCTGATTTCGATGGAAAACAGCCGCCGGTGTTCGACGATGGCGTAGCGATCGGTCATGCCGGCAATGTAGTCCGCGATCGCCCGCGGCGTATCGGCCTCGGCGCGGGCCTGAAACTCCGGCGGCAGCAGGCCGGGTTCGGCAAGGAAGGCCTGGAACAGGTCGCTGATGATCCGGCGCGCCTTGCTGCTCATCCGCGACACGTGGTAGTGCCGGTAGAGGTTGGCACGCAGGAATTGCTTCAATTCGGCCTGCTCGCGTTGGATGCGTTCCGAGAACCGGATCATCGGCGGCAGTTTCCGGACCTCGTCCGGGGATGACGGCGCGTGTTCGCGGATGCAGGCCGCGCTATGCCGGATCAGGTCGGTGACCAGCGTGTCGATCATGCGGCGCACGGTTTCATGGACCAGCCGGCGCCCCTCGATGTTTGGATAGGCTTTCAGCGCGGCACGCATGTGGCGGCGAAAGATGGCAATCGTGGCCAGCTGGTCCATGTCCAGCAGTCCCGAGCGCAATCCGTCATCGACATCATGGTTGTTGTAGGCGATTTCGTCGGCAAGGTTGGCGATCTGCGCTTCAAGTCCCGGTCGCCACCGCCGGATGAAGCGTTCGCCGACATCGCCGAGCAGGCGTGCGTTTTTCAGCGAACAATGTTTGAGTATGCCTTCGCGGGTTTCGAAGGTCAGATTCAGCCCGTCGAAGGCGCCATACCGCTGCTCCAGCAGATCCACCACGCGCAGGGATTGCAGGTTGTGCTCAAAGCCGCCGTAAGGTTTCATGCAATCGTTGAGGGCGTCCTGTCCGCTGTGGCCGAATGGCGTATGGCCCAGGTCGTGGGCCAGCGTGATCGCCTCGGTCAGGTCTTCGTTGAGCGAGAGATGCCTTGCTACAGAACGCCCGATCTGGGCCACTTCAAGGCTGTGGGTCAGGCGCGTACGGAACAGGTCGCCTTCATGATTTACAAAAACCTGGGTTTTGTATTCGAGGCGGCGGAATGCGGTGGAGTGGATGATGCGGTCGCGGTCACGCTGATACTCGCTGCGGCCGCGCGGGGCGGGTTCGCGGAAACGGCGCCCCCGTGACTCTGCCGGGCTTGCCGCGTAGACGGCCAGGTCAGGCGGCATCGACGCCCTCCCCGCCCAGCACGACCGCAAGCGCTTCGGCGGGCACGTCGGCAGTGACAAACGCCTCACCGATCCTGTTCAGCAGCACGAAGCGGATTTTGCCTGCTTCGACTTTCTTGTCATGGCCCATCAGTTCAAGGTAACGATCCACGCCCAGGCGCGGTCCGAGAACCGGCAATCCGGCACGCTGCAGCAGGCCTGCAGTACGTTCCACGCAGCTGTTGTCGACCAGTCCCATGCGACGGGAGACGCGCGCTGCAATGACCATGCCCGCGGCTACAGCCTCGCCATGCAGCCATCGGCCGTAGCCCAGTCCTGACTCGATGGCATGACCGAAGGTGTGCCCCAGATTGAGCAGCGCGCGCGGACCTTCTTCGCGCTCATCGCTGGCCACCACCGCAGCCTTGCTTTCGCAGGAGACGCGTATCGCATGCACGAGTGCGGACGCATCGCGAACCAGCAGCCGGTCCATGTTGACTTCAAGCCATTCGAAGAACGGTGCGTCGCCGATCAGTCCGTATTTGACGACTTCGGCAAGGCCTGCGGAAAGTTCGCGATCGGGCAGGGTGCGCAGCGTATCGGTATCCGCGATGACCGCGCGGGGCTGGTAAAAGGCGCCGATCATGTTCTTGCCGAGCGGATGGTTGATGGCTGTTTTGCCGCCGACGGAAGAGTCGACCTGTGCCAGCAGCGTTGTCGGCACCTGGATGAAGGGGGCACCGCGCTGATAGACGGCTGCGGCGAAACCGACGAGATCACCGATGACACCGCCACCCAGGGCGATCAGCGTGGTCTTGCGTTCGGCGCGGCGGCTCAACAGGGCATCAAACACCTGATTGAGGGTTTCCCAGGTCTTGAACGCTTCTCCGTCAGGCAGGAACAGGGAATCCACGGCGACATTCTGGCCGGCGAGGGCGGATTTGACGGTCTCCAGATACAGCGGCGCCACCGTGGTGTTGGTGATGATGACCGCCTTGCGCTGGGGCAGGTGGCTGGCAAAAAGTTCCCCCTGACAGAGCAGGGCTGAACCGATGTGGATCGGGTAACTGCGATGCCCGAGCTCGACGGTCAGCGTGGTGGTTGAACTGGTCATGCGTGTGTCCGACGCCATCAACCGGCGGCCAGGCCGGCTGAAGCCGCCGGATTGGCCAACAGTTGCTGAATCCGGGAGGTGAGATGGGAGACGCTCTGTGCGCCGGTATCCACGACCAGATCGGCGATTTCCCGGTAAAGGGGGTCGCGCTCGGCATGGAGCGCCCGCAACTTGCCCAGCGGGTCCGGTGTTTGCAGCAACGGGCGACTGCGGTCACGACGGGTGCGGCGCCAGAGGTCTTCAGGGGCGGCGCAAAGGTAGATCACATGGCCGCGGCTACCCAGGCATTCGCGGTTGGCTCGGGACAGGACTGCACCGCCACCGGTGGCCAGCACAATGCCGGTTCTTGACGTGAGCTGATCGATCATTTTTTCCTCACGGGCACGAAAACCGGATTCCCCTTCGATTTCGAAAATGACGGAAATTTTGACACCGGTGACACGCTCGACCTCGGTATCCGAGTCAAAAAACTCCTTGTGCAATCGGCGGGCAAGCATGCGCCCCACGGATGTTTTGCCCGCCCCCATCAGGCCGACCAGGAAAATATTGCCCCGATCCGGTCCGGATCCATGGTGCTGTGGCGCGCTCGACGACATAGCCGGTGATTTTAGCCCAAGCCTGAAACCGGAGCCTGGTTGCACCAATAAAAAAGGCGGCGCAATGCGCCGCCTTGTCCGGGATCCCGGATCAGCGCAATGAAGCGCCGTCCTTGAGGATTTTCGGCGAGATGAAGATCAGCAATTCGCGCCGGTCATCCACCCGCTGGTTGTTCTTGAACATGAAGCCGATGTAAGGCAGGTCGCCGAGGACCGGAACCTTGGTCGTGGTGGACCGCTCATCCTGGGTGTATATGCCGCCGATGACGACGGTGCCGCCGTTCTCGACCAGCACCTCGGTGGACACCTGCTTGGTGTCGATCGAAGGACCCGACAGCGTGTTCTGGCCCACGCTGTCCTTGTTGACGCGCAGGTTCATGATCACGTTGTCATCCGGGGTGATCTGCGGCTTGACCTTCAGCGAGAGCGTGGCCTTGCGGAACGATACGCTGGTGGCGCCGCTGGACGTCGCTTGCTGGTACGGGATCTCCGTGCCCTGTTCGATGGTCGCTTCGATCTTGTCGGCGGTAATCACCCGCGGGCTGGAAATGATCTTCCCCTTGCCGTCGGCCTGGAGCGCCGAGAGCTCCAGGTTCAGGAACTTGGTGCTCTTGTCATTGAACAGCAGGAATGAGAACACCCCGGGATTGGCACCCGAAAGGCCCTGTGCCGGCAGGTTTACAAACAGCGTGTCGTTCGGAAAGGTCGGACTGGTTGTGGTCTGACCAGAATGGAAGCCGGTGTCATTGAGATTGCCGCCGACCAGTGCGTTGGTGCCGTTGCCGCTGCCCAGCCTGAAGCCCTGGCCGGTCTGGTCATGGAAGCCGAGTCGGACACCGAGATTGCGGCTGAAATTGTCATTGGCCTCGACAATCCGCGACTCTATCATCACCTGGCGAACCGGAATGTCGATCTGCTTCAGCAGCTTGCGCACTTCCTCCAGGCGCGACGGAGTGTCCTGCACGAACACCGTGTTGGTGCGCACATCGACGACCGCACTGCCACGCTTTGACAGAATCCGTTGCTTGGGATCGGACAACAGGGTCTGGAAATCAGCCGCTTTCTGGTAATTGACCTGCATGCTTTCGGTGCGCAGCGGCTCGAGGTCGGCAATCTGCGATTTTGCCTCCAGGGCGAGCTTCTCGCGGGTGGCAAGTTCGTCACGCGGGGCGATCCAGACCACGTTGCCGGTCTTGCGCATGTCGAGGCCCTTGCTCTGCAGGATGATGTCCAGTGCCTGATCCCAGGGTACGTCCTTGAGCCTCAGCGTGAGGCTGCCGCCGACCGTGTCGCTGGTGATCACATTCAGCCCCGTGAAATCGGCGATGACCTGCAGCACGGCGCGCACCTCGACGTTCTGGAAGTTCAGCGACAGTTTCTCGCCGGTGAATCCAGGCTGCACCAGGCGCGATCCGTCGTCGACGACTTTCTTGACTTCAACAATGAAACGGTTGTCCGTCTGGTACGCCGAATGCTCCCAGGCGCCGCGCGGCGTGATGACCATGCGCGTGCTGTTGCCCTGGGCATAGGTTTCGATGGTCTCCACCGGGGTACCGAAATCGACTACATCCAGGCGCCGGGCAAGGTTCTTGGGCACGGCAGTGTTCAGGAAGTCGATGATCAGCGAACGGCCCTGGGTGCGCAGGTCGATGCCTACCTGGTTATCGGAAAGATCGACAACGACCCGGCCCTCACCGGTTCGGCCTCGCCGGAAATCCACATCGCGAAGGCTGTGTTTGCCATCGCCGGGTTTGGCCTGGGCAAAAGTCTGTGCTGCCGGGGCGGGGGTTGCCGTTCCCGCGGCTGCTGTTCCGCCGAGGGTGACCAGGATGCTGTTGCCTTCAATCCTGGCGTCATAGCCAAGCTGGCGCGAAGTTTCGAGAACCAGACGCGAACGGTTGCCTGCCTGCACGATGTTGATGCGGCGCACATCCCCTTCGCCGATCTCATGGGTGGTTTTGCCCGAGCCGTTGGTTGTTTCAGGAAAATCGAAGGCGATTCGCGGGGGATTGTTGACCACAAAACTTGCTGGAGTCGCGGCCGGGGCACCTTTCATCGTGATTTTCACGAGCGTGGAGCCACCCTGCTGCGCCGAGACATTGACCGACTCGATGCTGTTCTGGGCGTGCACGGTGGAAGTTGCGAGCGCAAAACCGGCGGCCGCCACAATGCCGGAAACACGAGACATGAACTTGAAAAAGCCGATCATTTCTTACCCTCCTGTTCTTGCAGCTGCAGCGCCTGTTCTTTCTCTTCCCAATTGCCGCCGCTGTCCTGAACGATTTCCTTCAGTTTGATATCTGTTTCCGAAATACCCACGATGCGCCCGAAATTCTGGCCCATGTAATTGCCGGACTGCACCCGGTAAAGGCTGTTGTCCGGAGATTTCACCAGAGCGAAGGTCTGGCCCTTCTGCTGCAGCATCCCGACCATTTTCAGGTTTTCCAGGGGATATGCTTCAAGAGCTTCGCGCGGGCGGTTGAAATCAGGCTGCAGGCCGCCCTTCGCTGTCGTTTTGGGAGGTTCGATCTTGCGCGGCTTGAACGGGTCGGTCAGCTCGTAGGCATTGTAGGCAAAAGGCTCATAGGGCTTGACCTCGGGCAACGGCGGAATGCGCCCGCCGGGCAGTTTGTCGGATTCCTTGACGAACTGGCGCAGGTCGGAGTGTTCTTCGCTGCTGCACGCACCCAGGGCAAGCAGAGAGACGGTCAGGATTGCCGGGGTCCGGAACTTCATTTTTTCGCTCCCGGTTTGGCGGTCTTGCGCTGCGCGGCCACTTCGCCCTCATCGAGGTAGCGGAATGTTTTTGCCACGGCATCCAGCGTGAGCCCGTTATTTGTCGCGGAGAGGGAAATGTCGTTGAGGGTGACGATGCGGGAAAGCCGGCCAATGTCGCTCGCAAATGCGCCAAGGTCATGGTAGCTGCCCGTCACTTTCAGGGTGATCGGCAGTTCGGCATAAAAATCGCGCGGGCTTTCCGAGGCGGCAGGACGGAAGAGTTCGAATTGCAGACCCCGCCCCAAACCCGCCTGGTTGATATCGGTGAGCAGCGCGTCCATCTCCGATTTGCCGGGAAGCTGTTTCAGCAGTGCGCCGAATTGTGATTCGATATCGACCAGCTGCTTGCGATAGGCCGGGAGGTCAATGGCCACCTTTTTCTTGTCGAGGAAGGTGGTGCGCAGTTGCTCCTCCTTGGCCTTCGCTTCGTCAATCTGGGTGAGCTGGTCCTGCCAGTCAAACCAGTAGCTGGCGCCCACCAGCAGCAGCAGCAACACCAGCAGCACACCGAGCTTGGGCAGGATCGGCCAGCTGCCGATCTTGTTAGGATCCAGTCTTTTCAGTTCGTCGAGGGTCATGGTTTAGCCCTTTTTCCCGCCTTTTTTGTCGTCAGGGGCTGCAGCGCGCGTCACATCGATGTTCATAGTGAATTCGTTCAGGCGCTGCCCCCCTGTCGAGGCAGACTTGATTTCCACCAGGCTGGCGTTGTGCAGATACTGTGAACCCTCAAGATTGCGCATGAGCGTCGAGACGCGCGCCTGGGACTGGGTGTAGCCGCTGATTGAAACCTTGGTGCCTTGCTGCTTGATGGATTTCAGGTACATGCCGTCAGGAAGCTGGCGAACCAGCTGATCCATCAGGTGCACCACTTCGGCGCGGTTGCTTTGGAGCGTTTCAACGACTTGTTTGCGTTTCAGCAATGCCGCGATCTGCTCCTTGAGCTTGTTGATTTCGGCAATTTCCTTGTCGATCTTGACGATCTCCTGCTCGAGATACTGGTTGCGGGCCTGCTGGTTGACCAGCACACCATCAAGATAGGTATGGACGCCAAACCAGATGGCTGCGCCAATTGCCACGACGCCGCCGAGCATGACGAAAAATTGCTGCTGCTGCTGCTTTCGCCGCATCTCGCGATGCGGCAGGAGGTTGATGCGGGCGGTCATTTGTCAAACCTCCTCAGCGCGAGGCCACAGGCAACCATGAGCGAGGGGGCATCCTGATCAAGGTTCTTGCGCCGGATGTGGGCCGACATGCCCATATTGGAGAATGGATTGGCGACCGATGTTTCAACCTGGGCGCGCTTGGTGACGGCTTCTGCGATGCCTGGAATTGCGGCACAGCCGCCACACAGCACGATATGGTCGATCTTGTTGTACTGGGTCGATGAAAAGAAAAACTGGATCGCCCGGGCGATTTCGAGACCCAGCGTATCGAGGAATGGCAGCAGGACTTCGCTTTCATAGTTTTCCGGCAGCCCGCCCGCCCGCTTGGCCGCCTCGGCCTCTTCGGCGGAAAGCCCGAATTTGTTCTGAATTTCCTGGGTCAGCTGGCTGCCGCCGAACGGCTGCTCGCGCATGTAAATCGACTGGTCATTTCGAAGCACGTTCACGTTCATCGTAGAGGCGCCAATGTCGATGACGGCGATATTCATGTCCCGTCCGCGCTCCGGCATGGCCGATTCAATCAGTTCGAACGCTGACTGGGCGGCAAAGAGGTCAACGTCCATGACCAGCGCCTTGAGACCCGCGCCTTCCGCAACCGCAACCCGATCCTCGATCTTGTCCTTGCGCGAAGCGGCAATCAGCACCTCGACATCCTCGGGGCTGTTGGGCGCAGGCCCGACAATCTGGTAATCGAGGTTCACTTCATCCAGCGAGAACGGGATGTATTCATTGGCCTGCAGTTCGACCTCGCGGCCGAGATCGTCGTCCGACTGCCCGGCTGGAACCAGGATCTTCTTGCTGATAACGGCCGCATTGGGCAACGCCAGCGCCAGGTTCTTGAAATTGCTGCCAAGCCGCTTGTGGCAGCGTTTGACGGCTTCGATCACCGCATCGAGATTGTTGATGTTGCCCTCGACGACAGATTCGCTGGGCAGGGGTTCGATGGCATACCGTTCAAGACGATAGGCACCCTTGCCTGCGTCGACAATCTCGACCATCTTGACGGCCGAGGAGCTGATGTCTGCGCCGATCAATGGCGGCATCTTGGGTTTGAACAACCCTTCGATGGCCTCCATGTTAAGGCTGAGTTTTCCTTTAGCCATAAGTTTTTAAGGACAACTCCTCGCAATTTACTTTAATTAAATACAGCAACCATCGATTCAAAAACGCTTTTTGGCTGCATTCCTTTTGCCGGGTGATCCGCCTATAATGCAGCCGCGCGAACGTCTACTCTGCAGTATTTTTGCGGTACAGGCAATAAGATTTTGCATTAGATGTGGCGCGTAACCCACAGATTAATTTGACTTTTTTCACAAAAGTAATTTTCTACTAGATGTCTGTCCGCTGGTGGGCATTCCCACTATTACTTGTGTTTCTGCTTGCTGCCGCCGGCATTCTGGTGCTCGGATTCGCGGCTGTCATGGTCTATCCGACGCTGCCGTCGCTGGAGGTTCTGACCGATTACCGGCCCAAGATACCGCTGCGAGTCTACAGTGCGGACGGAGACCTGATCGGCGAGTTCGGTGAAGAAAGGCGCGCGGTCGTCAAGCTGGAACAGGTGCCCAAGACGCTGGTGAATGCGATTCTTGCTGCAGAGGACGAACGCTTCTACCAGCACGGTGGCGTGGATTATCTGGGTGTCGCCCGTGCGGCGCTGTCCAATTTTGCCTCCGGAGGCGTTCGTCAGGGCGCTTCGACGATCACCATGCAGGTAGCGCGCAATTTTTTCCTGACCAAGGAAAAGACCCTGACCCGCAAGTTCAACGAGATGCTGCTGGCGTTCAAGATCGAATCCAGCCTGAGCAAGCAGCAGATCCTTGAGCTCTATATCAACCAGATTTACCTAGGGCAGCGCGCCTACGGTTTTGCCGTGGCTGCGCAGATATATTACGGCAAGCCGCTTTCCGGATTGTCGATCGCGCAACAAGCGATGCTGGCAGGCCTGCCGAAGGCACCTTCGCGCTTCAATCCCATTGCCAATCCGTCACGGGCCAAGTTGCGCCAGCAGTATGTCCTCCGCCGCATGCGCGAACTCGGCATGCTGACACCCGAACAGCTTGCCGCCGCCGACAAGGAGCCCCTGACTGTCCGGCAGTCGGCCGGCGAATCCAGGTTGCGGGCGGATTATTTCGCCGAAATGGTGCGGGCGCAGATGTTTGAACGTTACGGCGAAGAAGCCTACACGCGCGGGCTCAAGGTGCATACCACGCTGCTGGCTGCGCACCAGCGCGCAGCCTACGAGGCGTTGCGCAAGGGCGTGATCGATTATGACCGCCGCCATGGCTACCGCGGACCCGAGGCCTACGCGGAACTCACCGGCGAGTTGAGTGACGAAAAACTGGAAGAGGCGTTGCAGGACATTCCCGACAGCGAAGATCTTATTGCGGCGGTGGTGCTTGAAGCATCCCCAAAACTCGTCAGGGTTTACCGTTCAGGCGGCGAGCGGGTGGCTATCGGCGAAGTCGGCCTCAAGTTTGCGGCCCGTCTGCTCGGCGACAAGGTTCCCGCCAACCAGCGGATACGACGCGGGGCGGTCATCCGCATTGCGAAAGATGAAAAGGGCCGCTGGCAGGTCGTGCAGCTGCCGCAGGTCGAATCCGCCCTGGTATCGGCCGATCCGCGCACGGGGGCCATCCGCGCCCTGGTCGGCGGATTCGATTTCAACCGCAACCAGTTCAATCACGTGACCCAGGCTTTGCGCCAGCCCGGTTCGAGTTTCAAGCCGTTCATCTATTCTGCGGCGCTGGAAAAGGGATTTACCGCGGCGACCGTTGTCAACGATGCGCCGCTAACGTTCACGGCGGCCCAGACCGGCTCGGAGCCCTGGGAACCGAAGAATTACGATGGCAAGTTCGATGGTCCGATGCGTCTGCGCACGGCGCTGGCAAAATCCAAGAATCTGGTTTCGGTACGTATCCTGCAGGCGATCACGCCGCAGTATGCCCAGGACTACGTTTCGCGTTTCGGTTTTGATCCGAAACTGCATCCGCCATATCTGACGATGGCCCTGGGCGCCGGCAACGTAACGCCCATCCAGATGCTCGGCGCCTATTCGGCTTTTGCCAATGGCGGTTACCGGGTACCGCCCCACTTTATCGTACGCGTCGAGGACGACAAGGGCCAGATCCTGCTGGCCAATCAGCCGCAGGTTGCAGGTGAATCGGCGGAACGGATCATCGACCCGCGCAACGCATTCATCATGTCGAGCATCATGCGTGATGTCGTGCGCTCCGGCACGGCCACCCGGGCAATGCGTCTGAAGCGCAACGATCTGGCCGGCAAGACCGGAACAACCAATGAATTTGTCGACGCCTGGTTCTGCGGATTCCAGCCGAATCTTGTTGCGGTTGCGTGGATCGGCTTTGACCAGCCCAAGACTCTCGGCCGCAACGAGACCGGGGGCAGCGCGGCGCTGCCGATCTGGATCGATTACATGAGCGTGGCCCTGAAAAACATCCCGGAGGAAAGCTTCAATCCTCCGCCCGGCATCATTGCCATGCAGGTTGATCCCCTGACAGGCCTGCATCTGCCTGACGGTTCGGGCATCAGCGAGTATTTTTACCAGGAATTCCCCGCGCCGGCGGCGGACGGCAGCGGTGGCGGTGAAAAACTTCCGGATGACGCGAAAAACCAGCTGTTTTAACCGCGCCATCCCGGCCGCACGCCGGTGCTTGACGGCCATCATGGAATTTCCGAAGCTCTTATAAACGCCGCGCACGGGATGTCCGCCCGTTGCGGGCGGGATGCATGCAAGGAGTGCAGCATGTCCAGAGAGCGGGTGCGGGACGATGCGCGCAGCGCGATCGCCGTTCAGGCGGCGCGGCTGATGGCGGAAGACGGCATCGAGGACTACGGGCTTGCCAAGCGCAAGGCGGCCAGGCAGCTGGGAATGCCCGATGCCAGGCGCCTGCCCAACAACGACGAGATCGACGCCGCGCTGCGCGAATACCAGGACATCTACCAGATGGATGGACAGCGCCGGCGCACCCGCCTGCTGCGTGAAGCGGCGGCCAGCAGCATGCGCGAACTGGCCGCATTTGATCCGCACCTTACCGGCTCCGTTCTGGCCGGCATCGCCGGACCCTACGCGACGATCCAGTTGCAGCTCTATACCGACAACGTCAAGGCTGTTGAAATGTTCCTGCTGGATCGGGGTAAAGCCTATCGTCCGGGGCAGACGCGGCTGTTTGCGGGTGGAGAGCTGCGGACGGTGCCGGTGTTTGCGGTCGAAGCGGACGGCGCCGAAATCGAACTGACGGTGTTGTCACCCCGCGATCTGCGTGCCCCGGTGCGTGCAACGCCGGAAGGGCGCGATATCGAGCGGGCAAGGCTGCAGGCCGTGGAGGCCATGCTTGACCGCGAGTGAGGTTCAGCCGCGTTCTTCGGCGAGCCAGCGCGCCGCGTCGAGCGCAAAGTAGGTCAGGATGCCGTCGGCACCCGCGCGCTTGAAGGCGAGCAGCGCTTCCATCGCGCATTTTTTTTCATCCAGCCAGCCGTTGGCGGCCGCCGCTTTCAGCATCGCGTATTCGCCGCTGACCTGGTAAGCATAGGTCGGTGCGCGATACGCATCCTTCACCCGGCGCACGATATCCAGATACGGCATGCCCGGCTTGACCATGACCATGTCAGCGCCCTCCTGCAGGTCAAGCCCGACCTCCCACAGCGCCTCGTCACCGTTTGCGGGATCCATCTGGTAGTTGCGCTTGTCGCTTTTGCCGAGCTGCATCGCCGAACCGACGGCATCGCGGAACGGCCCGTAAAACCCCGAAGCGTATTTGGCCGAGTAGGCCATGATCCGGGTGTGGATGAACCTGCGTCCGTCCAGGGCTGCGCGTATGGCGCCGATGCGCCCGTCCATCATGTCAGAGGGCGCGACGATGTCGACCCCGGCAGCAGCGCAGACCAGCGCCTGCTTTTCGAGCACCGCAACGGTCTCATCGTTCAGCACATAGCCGTCCGTATCGATCACGCCATCCTGGCCGTGGGTGGTATACGGGTCCAGCGCGACATCGGTGATGACGCCCAGTTCCGGCAGGCGTTTTTTCAGTGCCGCGACAGCGCGCGGCACCAGCCCTTTGGGATTAGCCGCTTCACGACCGTCTGCCGTTTTCAGCGTGCGTTCGATGGCCGGGAACAGGGCGATGGCCGGGATCCCGGCGCGCAGGCAGGTTTCCGCATGCCGGAGCAACTGGTCGATGGTGTAGCGCCGCACACCGGGCATCGAATCCACGGCAACCGTGCGGTTTTTACCCTCGATGATGAACACCGGATATATCAGGTCATCCACAGAGAGCCGGTGTTCGCGCATCAGCCGGCGGGAGAATTCGTTTCTGCGCATCCGGCGCATACGTACCGCGGGGAATCGGCCTAATGGCAACATGGGTGTTCGCCTTGCTTGTGCTGGAGGGATGAAATCTTCCGCGCGCGGGGGCGGGAACTATTCTTGATTATAGTCGTCTGAGATTTCAGATGGCTTCGGCCGTCGCCCGCTTCTCCTCCCTGAGCGGGCGCCTTAATCCTAGTTAAGGCCCTTCGCCCCCGGTTTACTCCCCTTAACCGGGGGTTTTTTATTTCATGGCCTCAGCCAGCGCGCGATCGCGGCTTGGGCCTGTTTGACGCCAGTTTTGTTGGTGCCGGAAAAAATCTGGGCACCAGCTGCACCCGGATACTGGCGGAGTTCCTCCTCGGTTCTCTTCAGCATGGCTGCCGACTCCTGTCGGGTCAGTTTGTCCGCCTTGGTCAGCAGGATGTGCACGGGTTTCCCGGTAGGTGCCAGCCAATCCAGCAACTGCCAATCCAGGGGTTTGAGGCCGTGGCGGGCATCTACAACTATAACCAATAAAATCAAAGATTTACGATTTTCAATGTAAGTGCTTATTAACTTATCCCAGCGTGCTTGCTCGGGTTTGGGGACTTTTGCGTAGCCGTAACCCGGCAGATCAACCAGGGAACACTGGTTGCCCATGTCAAAAAAGTTGATCGCCTGGGTGCGGCCGGGGGTCTTGCTGACAAACGCCAGTTTTTTCCGGTTCGCCAATGCGTTGATGGCGGTGGATTTACCGGCATTGGAGCGCCCGGCGAATGCCACTTCCGCGCCGTGATCGGGCGGCATGTCGGCGAGCTGGTGGACGGCATAGCGAAACTCGAGCTGGGAGAACAGGGACACGCTGGATTCCTCGTGGCCGGGGAATCGGCCAAGCAAAATACTATAGAATACAAGCCTTTTCTTCCGACCGTGGGATCAAGGAGCAAGCAATGGATTTTCGCCGCACCATTCGCCAACCGAAAACCTGGCGGCTGTGGACCGCAGCGGCCCTGTTGCTGGTGGCGCCGGTTGCCGTTGCGCAGGGCGTAATCAAGGGCGATCCGGGCAAGGCACAGCAGATCGTGAACCAGGTCTGCACGGCTTGTCATGCCGCCGACGGCAACAGCCCGATACCGGCCAATCCCGTTCTTGCCGGGCAGCTTCCCGAATACACCTACAAGCAACTGCGCAATTTCAAATCGCAGGGCGGCAAGCCGGCCGAGCGCAACAATGGCGTCATGGCCGGCATGGTCGCCAACCTGTCGGACGACGACATGAAGAATCTTGCGGCGTATTTTGCCGTCCAGAAGCCGAAGCCCCGCACGGCACGCGATGCGGCGCTGGCCAAGCAGGGAGAATCGATTTACCGCGGCGGGATCCTGGCGAAGGGCGTGGCCGCCTGCGCGTCCTGCCATGCTGCTAACGGGGTCGGCGTGCCCGCCCAGTTCCCGCGCCTGGCCGGACAGCATGCTGAATACACGGCCGCCCAGCTGACCGCTTTCCGCGGTGGGCAGCGTGCCAACGATCCCGCGAACATGATGCGCGCGGTTGCGGCCAAAATGAACGATCAGGAAATCAAGGCGGTATCGGAATACATCGCCGGCCTGCGCTGATCGGAAAGCAGGACAGATACACCGGGGGAGACTGTCACAGTCTCCCCTGTTCATTTTCACTGGCCTGGCAGACAGTCCGGGCGGTCAGGGCCTGATCGTGGTGGCCTGCGGCAATGCCAGGCCACGCGCAGCCGCAATCTCCCGCAGGCGATCCGGATAATCCGAGATGATGCCGTCGACTCCGTAGTCGATCATCCGCGCAATGTCGCCCGGGTCGTTTACTGTCCAGACCACCACCTTCAATCCGAGTCGGTGCGCCTCCTCCACGCCAGCCCGGGCCAGATCACCGAAGTACGGTGACCACACTGCGCCGCCGGCGGCCTTGACCAGCTGCGGCACTGAACCACCAAACCTGCTGACATGCATGCCTGCGGTCCAAGGCGACGAAGCCGCATGGGCGCGAATATTGTCCTGCCACGATTGCTGGACGGTCAGATAGGCTGTTTCGATCTGCGGCGCTTCGCGCTGCACGACCTGCAGGGTGCGCCAGTCAAAAGACTGGATGGTCACCCGGGACTCGAGTTTTTCCTCGCGTACCAGCGCGACCAGCGCACGGGCAAATGCCTGCGGCGGCAGCGTGCGCTGAGGCTGCTCCGGTGAAATCTTGGTTTCGATATTGAACCGCACCCGATCGTTTCCGGAGCGGCGGGCCAGGGCAAACACTTCGGACAATCGCGGAATCCGCGTGCCGTCCACCGCCTGTTGCTGCGGAAACCGCCGCGCATAGGCAGACAGCGGCCGGATGCGGCCGACGTCATAGCGTTGCAGCCCCGCGGCCGTCAAATCCTGGATCGCGATATCGCCGCGCGACAGCCACCGCCCGTCCGGGCCGCGGGTGATGTCCGGATTCAGCACCGGGTCGTGGCTGGCGACGATCACGCCGTCACTGGTGATCGCGGCATCCAGTTCCAGCGTGGTGACACCGATCGACAGTGCCTGCGCGAATGCAGGCAGCGTGTTTTCGGGCAGCAGCCCGCGGGCGCCGCGGTGTCCCTGCAGGTCGAGCGCTGCGGCGTGACCTGCGGCGAGCATCAGTGCCGCAATGACAATCTGCCGCCGCAAGTTGCGCCCATGTCATTCGCCGGCGGCGAGGAAGGAGGTCAGGCGCCAGCCGTTCTCGCTCCTGCGGAAGCAGGCGAGATGTTCGATCGGACTGCGGATGTGCTCTTCGGGAATATAGCCCTCGCGCTCTCCGACGCGGATCTTCACCCATTTCTGCCGGACATCCGCATCACGGTCGGCAACTTCCCAGTCGCTGACCCGGACAACGATCTGGCCGAGCGTGTTCTGAATCGCGGAGTTGCCGGAGGGTTCGGCGCGGAGTTCGGTCTGGCGCGCGGTGATGGCGCCATGACCGTGCGGATCAACGCCTTTCGGCCACTGCGGCAGCACATAGGGCGCGCACAGGCTGCGCGGCATATGATCATGTCGGTAATAGGCGGCCGCCAGATGCAGTGCCCGCGGCAGCTCGCGCCACAGCGGGCTGTCCGCGGCATCGGGTTCCCACTGGCGGATGAATTCTTCCATCCCGCGCGGCCGTTCAAGACCGTTGCGCACATTGCGATCCACGATGCCCAGCACGAATTTCCGGTCCCGCTGCTGCACGGCGGCGAGCAGCTGGTCGCGGAACCGGGTCCAGGACACATCCCCGGCCGCCTCGTCGCGCGGCACGAACGGGATTTCCGCCGCGTCAGCGACGGGCGCGGTCAGTGCAAGGCACAAGCAGCCAAGGGAAAAAAAATGTCGGAAGGACAGCGTCATCGTCAGGCGGACGGTAGGGCAGGAAAAAGTCCGCTATCTTAAGGTGGCGGGCCGAAACCGCACAACCGGCGCTCAGCCGCCTGATGCCGTGTCCGTGGCGGCCTGGTTGCGCAGCAATTCCACGGCTGCATCACGCGAGTCGATGACACGCTGGCGGGCGATGCGTTCGGCGGCATCGCCATCGCCATTGCGGATCGCCTGCAGCAATCCCTGCCAATGTTGCACCGATTGCATGCGGCGCCCAGGGGTGGACAGCCCGAGTCGCGTGTAACGAACAGTCTGCACCGCAAGGGAACCGAGGAATGCCTGCAGCCTGCGATTGCCGGCGGCCTGAGTCAGCAGGCGGTTCAGCCGCGTCACGGTTTCGATGTACTCCTCGCCCTGGCCCGGCAGCCCGGCGGTTTCTTCAAGGCGCGCGACATCCTGTTCGATCAGGGGCAGCAGCGTTTCGCGGCGGGGATTTTCGGCAATCAGCCGGTCGCGCAGGCCGTTGAGCATCGCGCGGATGTCGAAAATCTCGTTCACTTCCTCGATGGTCGGGTTGGTGACCTGCGCGCCGCGCCGCGCAAGGATGATCACCAGGCCTTCCTTCTCGAGCAGACGCAGCGCCTCGCGCACCGGTCCCCGGCTGACTTCGAATTCGGCGGCGACGGCCTGCTCCATGATGCGCTGTCCCTGGGCGTAGGCGCCGGACACGATGCGCTCAGACAATCGCGCTGCAATCTGTTCTGGCAGGGATTGGGTCAAAGGCGCGTCCAGGCGCATTTGCGGCAGGGCGTCAGTACTGGGCATCGGGGCGGGAAAGCTCATGGTGCATTCCAAGATACGGCCACTTTGTATGATTGTCAACAATCTTCTTGACAACAAAATGAGCCAAGACTAGCATCCTGACTACTCACCCGATCCAAACAGAGGAGCACGACCATGGCCCGCATTGAAGTCAAATCCGAGATTACCGGCACCGTCTGGCAGCTCAAAGCCAAACCGGGAGACAAGGTGGAAGGTGGCGATGTGCTGATCGTCATCGAGTCCATGAAAATGGAAATCCCGGTCATCACGGAGGACGGTGGCACGGTCAAGGAAATCCTGGTCAAGGAAAAGGATCCCGTAGCTGAAGGCCAGGTCGTCGCGATCATCGAAGAATAACACCGGCCTTGCCCGGGTAACCGGGGCTTGCCATAGCATTACAAGTAAGCGCAAGCTTACTTGTAAGCAATTGTATTTATTGATATTTTTCAGCGACAGGATCCATGAGCTGGCAGCCTGAAATTGACGAATTGCATCACCGCCGCAAGCTGGCCGAAGCCTGTGGTGGCCCCGAGGCTGTGGCCAAGCATCACGCCCAAGGCAAGCTGACGGTACGCGAGCGCATCGCTGCACTGACGGACAGCGGATCGTTTCGCGAGGTGGGCAAACTCGCCGGCAAGGCGACCTACGATGCACAGGGCAAGCTGACCGGATTCGAACCGGCGCCCTACGTGATGGGGATCGCCCGCATCGACGGCCGGCCGGTGGCCATCGGCGGCGAGGACTACACGATCCGCGCCGGTACCGGTTTCGGCAGCGACCGCCGCAAGGGCGGACAGGGCGGCTTCATTGAAGATCTCGCGTTCGAATACCGCATTCCGCTGGTCAACCTGATCGACGGCACCGGCGGCACGGTCAACACCGCCAAACGCAAGGGTTACACGGTGGTGCCGGGTTACGGCCAGGATGGCATGGAGCGCTCGGTCGACCTGCTGGGCATCGTGCCGGTGGTCAGCGCGGTGATGGGTACCACCGCGGGCGGGCCGTCGATGCGGGCGATCCTGTCGCACTGGTCGATCATGGTCAAAGGCAGCGGGCAGATTTTTGCCGCCGGACCGCCGGTGGTCGAGCGCGCATTCGGCCACAAACTGCACAAGGACGAACTCGGCGGCACCAAAATCGCGGTCGATACCGCAGGCACCATCGACAATGTCGCCGACAACGAACAGGACTGTTTTGACCAGCTCCGCCGTTTCCTGTCGTACATGCCGCAGAACGTGTGGGAGCTGCCGCCGGTGGTGGATTGCGGCGATCCGGTGGACCGTTGCGAGGATGCGCTGGCCAGCATCGTGCCGCGATCCAACCGCCAGGCCTACAACATGAAAAAGCTGCTGGGCCTGATCGTCGACCGCGATTCGCTGTTCGAAATCCAGCCGACCTTCGGCCGCGCGGTGATCACGGCGCTGGCCCGCCTGAACGGCAAGGTCGTCGGCATCGTGGCCAGCAATCCGATGGTCGGCGGCATCATGGACTACAAGGCCGCGCGCAAGCAGGGACATTTCACCGAGCTCTGCGACATGTTCAACATACCGATCATCCTGTTTGCCGACATTCCCGGCCTGATGGTCGGTGTGGAATCCGAATCGGATGCCATCCTGCGTGAAGGGGTGCGTGCACGCTACATCGGATTCCAGGTCAGCGTGCCGGTGTTTTCGGTGCTGATTCGCAAGTGTTACGGCGTCGCCGGAGGCGGCTTTATCGACCGCGGCGGACTCAATTTCAAGATTGCCTGGCCTTCGGCGGAATGGGGCTCCCTGCCGGTCGAAGGCGGCGTCAAGGCGGCTTACCGCCGTGAAATCGAAGCTGCGGCGGATCCCGTTGCGCGCGAAAAGGAAATCGAGGCCGAACTGAAACGGCTGGCTTCGCCGTTCCGCACCGCCGAGGCCTTCGCCATCGAAGACATCATCGATCCGCGGGAGACGCGGCCCTACCTGTGCCAGTTCATCGACACCCTGCAGGGACGCCTGCGTTCGCAACTCGGGCCCAAATACAAAAGCGGCGTCAGGCCCTGATTAATCGGAGGAGAGCAGCCATGCAATACGCAATGTTGAAGAAAACTTTTGGCGGTGTCTGCCTTGCGCTCGCGGCGACTGCTGCCATGGCGCAGGGCGCCTGGAAACCGGAGCGCAATGTCGAGATCATCTCCGGCACCGCGGCCGGTGGCGCTGTCGATCGCGCCAACCGCGCGGTGCAGCGCATCTGGCAGGAAAAGAAAATCGTCGAAGTCAGCACCACGGTGATGAACAAGCCCGGCGGCGGCAATACCATTGCATGGAACTACATCAACCAGCATGCCGGCGACGGGCATTACGTATCCATCGCGCCGTTCACGCTGCTTACCAACAAGCTGGTCGGCACCAGCCCGCTGACCTGGAGCGACTTCACGCCGATTTCGCTGCTGTTCAACGAATACATGACCGTGGCGGTGCGCGCGGATTCGCCGATCAAGACCGGCGCCGACCTTGTGGAGCGCCTGAAGAAGGATCCGGCGTCGCTGTCGGTCGCGGTGGCCAGCACGCTCGGCAACCACATCCACATCGGCATCGCCAAGGCGATGAAGTCTGCCGGGGTCGACATCCGCAAAATGAAAGTGATCGCCTTCAAGTCCTCGGGCGAATCAATGACCAATCTGCTCGGCGGCCACATCGACGTCGTGTCATCGACCACCCCCAATGTGGTCGCGCAGCTGCAGGCGGGCAAGATCCGCGTCATCGCCATTTCATCCGCGCAACGCATGCCCGGCGCGCTGGCCGCGGTGCCGACCTGGAAGGAGCAGGGGATCGACGGCAGTTTCTCGGCGTCCCAGGGCGCGATCGGCCCAAAGGGGCTGAACGCCGCGCAGATCGCCTTCTGGGAAGGCGCATTCCAGAAACTGTCGCAATCCGATGAATGGAAAAAGGAACTCGCGGCGAGCTACTGGGACGGCAACTACCTGCCGGCGAGGGAAACCGCGAAATTCTACGAAACGCAGGCCGCCGAACTGCGCACCATACTCACCGAGATCGGCCTCATCAAATAAGCAATGAGCACCGCCGCGCAGGGCCCGCTGGCCGGATACCGCGTACTGGAGATGGGTTCCACCATCGCCGGGCCGTTCTGCGGGCGCCTGTTCGCGGACTTCGGCGCCGAGGTGATCAAGATCGAGCCGCGCGAGGGCGACGGCGTGCGCTCCGCGGGCAAGCGTTTCAACGGCAAATCGCTGTATGCCGCCAGCATATTGCGCAACAAGCGGCTGATCTCGGTCGACCTGCGCCATGCCAAAGGACAGCAGCTGGTGCGCAGGCTGGTGCCGCAGTGTGATGTGGTCATCGAGAATTTTCGTCCCGGGGGGCTGGAGAAGTGGGGTCTGGGTTACGCCGACCTCTCGCGCCTGCGTTCCGATCTGGTGATGGTGCGCATCAGCGGTTTCGGACAGACCGGGCCGTACAGCGCGCGCCCCGGCTACGGCATCATCTGCGAGGCGGCAAGCGGGCTGCGCCACCTGACCGGTGACCCTGACCGGCCGCCGGCGCGCGTGGCGGTGGCGCTGACCGATTACATCACCGGCCTGTATGCCGCGTTCGGCGCGACGATGGCGCTGCTGCATCGCAATCGCACCGGTGAAGGGCAGTATGTCGACGCCGCCCTGGCCGAAGGCGCGTTCAGTTTTATCGAGCCGCATGTGCCGGCCTTCGACAAGCTGGGCGAAATTGCCAGCCGCGCCGGTTCCGGTATTGCCGGCAGCGTGCCGAACAATCTTTATGCAACTGCCGACGGGCAGTTTGTGCACATCCAGGCTGCGCAGAACACGGTGTTCCGCCGGTTTGCGCCAGCCATCGGCCGGCCCGAATTGCTAACAGACGCACGGTTTGCCAATGCCATCGCGCGTGGCCAGCATCAGCAGGAACTCGATGACATCGTTGCGCGCTGGGCGGGCGAACATACGCTGACACAAATCCGCAAGACGCTGGATGCGGTGGATGTCCCGGCGATGGGCATCAACAACGTTGCAGACATTTTCCTCGACCCGCATTTTCGTGAGCGCGGCATGCTTGCTGAAGTGCCGGATGACGATCTCGGCACGGTGACGCTGACCGGTGTCGTGCCCAAACTTTCGCGCACCCCAGGCCATATCCGCAAAAGCGGCGGCCGGGTCGGGCAGGACACGCGCGGCGTGCTGCTGCAGATGGGTCTGAGCGCGGCTGAACTGCAGGCGCTGGAGGACGAGGATGTCGTGTATTGCGACCCGGGGCTTGCTTCCCAGGCGGAGTGTTGATTAAGTATTTGTTTTATTTGATGTTTTAGGCCGATCGCGGCTGATTTTACGGAGCAGCAACCATGGCATTTGAAGCACTGTTGCAGGAATACGAAGCCCGTCGCGCCAAGGCGCTGGCCGGTGGCGGTGAAGAGAAATACGCCAAACGCACGGCCAAGGGCATCTGGAACGCGCGCCAGCGCATCGACTACCTGATGGATTCGGGTTCGTTCATCGAATCCGGCCTGTTCGGTTCCTCCGGTGTGTATCCGGAACAGGAAAATGAAACCCAGACCGACGGCAAGCTGGCCGGCTTCGGCCGCATCGATGGCCGCGATGTCTGCCTGGTCGTCAATGATTTCACCGTGAAGGGCGCGTCGACCTCGTCCACCAACAGCAAAAAGATCGCGCACATGAAACGCACCGCGATCGAACGCGGCATGCCGCTGGTGCTGATCGGCGAGTCCACCGGCGCGCGCCTGCCCGACGCGATGGGTTCGCGCGGCATGGGGCTGTTGCTCGGCAACGACAACACCCAGTTCCGCCGCATGCGCGAAGTGCCGACCGCGGCGGCCGCATTCGGCCCGTCGTTCGGCTCCTCGACCTGGCTGATGTGCCAGTCCGACTTCGCGATCATGCACAAGAGCGCGATCATGGCGGTGTCGAGCCCGGGGCTGGTGTCGATGGCGCTGGGCGAAAAGGTGTCCGCCGAAGAGCTCGGCGGCTGGCGCCTGCACGCCGAGACCACCGGCCTGATCGACCAGTTCGCCGACACCGAGGAAGATGTGTTCGACCAGATCAAGAAATTCCTGTCGTACATGCCCAGCCATCACCGCGAAGCGCCGCCCGATGCGCCGGTGCCGGCGGGCTCCGGCGCCGACATGGCCAAGGTCTTCGACATCCTGCCGGAGAGCCGTACGCAGGTGTACGACATGAAGCGCGTGATCAAATGCATCGTCGACAAGGATTCGATGTTCGAGATGAAGCCGCGTTTCGGCAAAAGCGCGGTGACCGCGCTGGCGCGGCTGGGCGGCAAGTCGGTCGGCATCATCGCCAACAATCCGCTGCATCGCGGCGGCGCACTCGACGCCGATGCCTGCCGCAAGATCGTCGACTTCATCGTGATGTGCGATTCCTTCAACATCCCCTTCGTGATGCTGGTCGACACCCCGGGATTCCAGATCGGCACCGAAGCCGAGCGTGCCGGCGCGCCGGGCAAGATCATGAATTTCATGAACGCGATGACGCTGGTCACCGTGCCGCACATCTCGGTGATCGTGCGCAAGAGCTACGGCCGCGCCTACGTCTGCATGGGCGGCGGCCGCCATTCCGACGAAATCGGCGCCTGGCCGACTGCCGAGGTCAGCTTCATGAGTCCGGATTTCGCGACCAAGATTGTGCACGGCGTCGGCATCGGCGAGCCCGGATTCGAGGAAGCGCTGGCCGACATCCGCAAGGGCGCGGACGTCTGGGGCCTTGCCGCGGTGTATGCAGCGCAATCGGTAATCAGGCCGCAGGACACCCGCGATTACCTGATCCGCATGCTCGATGTGTACAAGCTGCGCATGACCAGGGGCGTGGGGCAGCACCTGATGCGCAGCTGGCCGACCAGTTATTGAGTTTTCGTGAAACGCGGGGCGCGCACCCAACACCCAACGGCCTCGCTCCACGTTTCCTTTTTCATTCTGTTTCAGGAATCCGCATCTGATGTTCAATAAAGTACTTGTGGTCAATCGCGGCGCAGTCGCCGCCCGCGTGCTGCGCGCGCTCAATGCAATGAATATCCATTCGGTGGCGGTGTACTCCGAGGCCGACCACCACGCACCCTACCTGGAAATGGCGAGCCAGACCTTCGCCATCGGGCCGGCTGCCGCGCGTGAAAGCTATCTCAACCAGGACACCATCATCGATGTCCTCAAAAAATCCGGCGCTGACGGGCTGCATCCGGGTTACGGATTCCTGTCGGAGAACGCCGGGTTTGCGCAGCGCGTGATCGACGCCGGTTCGCGTTTCATCGGACCCTCGCCGAAATGGATCGACGCGATGGGTCACAAGACCCGGGCCCGCGACATCGCCGCGCAATACGGCATGCCGATGTCGCATGGCTCGGATGTGTTGCCTGACGACAATGACGCGATCATCGCCGCGGCGCGCAAAATCGGCTTCCCGGTGCTGGTGAAACCTGCCGGCGGCGGCGGCGGCATCGGCATGCTGCCGGCCAAGGATGAAGCGGAACTGCTGACCGCAGTGGAGCGCTCGCGCTCAATGGCCGGCCGCGGCTTCGGCACCACCGAGGTCTATCTCGAAAAGCTGATCGAGCGGCCGCGCCATGTCGAATTCCAGATCCTCGGCGACCAGCACGGCGGCGCGGTGCATCTGTTCGAGCGGGATTGTTCGACCCAGCGCCGCAACCAGAAGGTGATCGAGGAGGCGCCGGGGCCCGGGATCCCGCGCGACAAGGCGGTCGCCGTCGCCGACCAGATCGCCGGCATCATGCGCACCATGGGCTACGACAACATCGGCACCGTCGAGATGCTGCTTGGCGCCGACGGCTCCTTCAACTTCCTCGAAATGAACACCCGGCTGCAGGTGGAGCATGGTGTCACCGAGGAAGTCACCGGCGTGGATCTGGTGCGTGCGCAGATCCGTTCCGCTGCCGGCGAAAAGCTGGGCGACATCCTGCCCGGCAAGGCCGAAGTCAAAGGCCATGCGATCCAGGCGCGCGTCTATGCCGAAGACCCGAAGAATTTCTTCCCCTCCCCCGGCAAGCTGGCCGTGTTCCGTCCGCCCGAAGGCGAGGGCATCCGCGTCGATACCGGTTATGCCGAGGGTCGCGACGTGACCCCGCATTACGATCCGATGATCGCCAAGGTCATCGTCCGCGCGGCGACCCGTGAGGCAGCCATCGACAAGCTGATCGAGGCGCTCGGCGGCTTCGACATCCAGGGCCTCAAGCACAACATCCCGGCCGTGTTGAACATCCTGCGCTCTTCCCAGTTCCGCGAAGGGCGCGTCCACACCGGCATCATCGGCGAAATCACCGGCAGGAAAATATGAGCATGAGCACACAACAGTCAGATTCGATCGTTTCCGGAGCGCGCGCGGCGGGCCGCGGCGCGCTCGACGAAAGCGCCGGCAAGGCGCTGCTGGCGGGGCACGGCATCCGCGTGCCGCAGTCGCGCGTGGCCAAAGGTGTCGCCGACGTGGACGCGGTGATGAAAGGCCTGCAGCTGCCGGTGGTGGTCAAGGTGATGTCGCCCGACATCCTGCACAAGAGCGATGCCGGCGGCGTGAAGATCAACCTGCGTTCGGCCGACGACGTGAAGGCCGCGATCGAAGGCATGCTGGCTGCTCCCAAGATCAGGGGCGCGCGCATCGAGGGTTTCCTCGTCGAGGAGATGGCCCCGGCCGGGCACGAGCTGGTGATCGGCGGATTGCGCGATCCGCAGTTCGGGCCGCTGGTGATGGTCGGCCTGGGCGGCATTTTCGTCGAGATACTCAAGGACGTCTCCTTCCGCCTGTGCCCGATTGCGCGCATCGACGCCGAGGAGATGCTCGACGAACTGAAGGGGGCCGCAATCCTCAAGGGCGCGCGCGGCGGCAAGCCCGCCTCGCGCGAAGCCATCATTGATGTGCTGCTGAAAATGGGCGGCGAAGACGGCCTGCTGCTGAAGCACGCCGCCGACATCAGCGAGGCCGACATCAACCCGCTGATCGTGTCCGATACCGCGGCGGTCGCGGTTGACGCGCGCTTCATCCTCGGCTGACCACGGAACCATGAGCATGGACATCATCGAAGAATTCACCCCGCTGTTCGCGCCGAAGACCGTTGCGGTGATCGGCGCCTCGACCAAGGGCAATGCGCTGCCCAACGTATTCATCCGCCGCATCCGCGAATTCGGCTTCAGCGGAGACATCTATCCGATCCATCCCGGTGCCACCGAGATCGACGGCCTGACCGCGTACAAGACCCTGGCCGATACCCCGAAACCGGTGGATTACGCCTATATCGCGGTGTCGGGCGCGCAGATACCCGGCATGCTCGCCGCGGCCAAGGGCCATGTGCGGTTCGCACAGGTCATTTCCAGCGGCTTCGGCGAAGTCGACGAGGGCAAGGGCCTGCAGGACGACCTGGTCAGCGCCGCGCGCACCGGCGGCATGCGCCTGCTCGGTCCCAACTGCCTGGGCATCTACACGCCGCGCGGCGGCGTGACGTTCGCCGAAATCGGGCCGAAGGAAGTCGGCCATGTCGGCATCGTTTCGCAGAGCGGCGGCCTTGGCACCGACATCATCCGCCGCGGCCTGTCGCGGGGGGTCAAGTTTTCTGGTCTCGTCACCGTCGGCAACTGCGCCGACGTGACGCCCTCCGATCTGCTGGAGTTCTACCTCGCCGATGCGCAGACGAAAGTGATCGGCATGTACATCGAGACCGCCAAGGACGGCCGTCGCCTGTTCGACATCCTGCGCCGCGCGAAAGCATCGAAACCGGTGGTCATCCTCAAGGGCGGACGCACCAGCCAGGGTCTTGCCGCTGCGGCCTCGCATACCGGATCGCTGGCGGGCGACGACCGCGTCTGGGTGGCGCTGGCGCGGCAGACCGGCTGCATGCTTGTCGATACGCTGGACCAGTTCATCGACACGCTGCTGATCTTCCAGTCGCTGACGCCGCGCCCGCAGCGGCCGACGCAGAAGGTCGTGCTGTTCGGCAATGGCGGCGGCACCAGTGTGCTGGCCACCGACTATTACGCGCGACTCGGCCTCGACGTCACGCCGTTCGCGCAGGGTGCGATCGATGCGCTGGCCGCAATGAAATTGCCGCCGGGAACCAGCATCACCAACCCGGTGGATTGCCCGGTGGGCACGCTGCAGCAGGACGACGGCCGCGTCGCCGAAAAAATTCTCGACATCATCTACAGCCAGGGCAAACCCGAGGCGCTGGTGATGCACCTGAACCTGTCGGCCTTCGTCGGCCGCACCAAGCCCGAGGTGCTCGACAACCTGGTCGCTGCGGCGATGCGGGTGCAGGAAAAATATCCGGGCCAGTCGCATTTCATCCTGGTGCTGCGCTCCGACGGCGAGCCCGGACTGGAAGCACGCAAGCGCGAGTTCCGCGACAAGGCGGTGGCGCTGGGCGTGCCGGTGTACGACGAAATGGCCAACGCCGGCCATCCGCTCGCGGCGCTGGCGACATTCGAACGCTACAGGGCTGCGCGCGGCGGATGAGTTACCAGCACGATTTCCGCGCCAGCAGCCATCCGTGGCGGCTCTACAGCGGCCGTGATTCACTGGAGCAGCTGCCGGCGGAAATCGGGCGCCACAAGGCGCGGCGCGTGTTCGTGATCAGCGGTCGCAGCGTGTCGCGCAGGTCGAACCTGGTCAACCGCATCCAGAACATCCTCGGCCCCGCCTATGCCGGGCGCTACGACGAAATCGAGAAGGACACCACGCTGGCTTCGGTGCAGGCCGCCGCGGCTGCAGCCCGCGCAGCAGGCGCCGACCTGCTGGTCGGCGTCGGCGCCGGCAGCGTGATCCAGGGCACCCGCGTGGTGGCGATACTGCTGGCCGAAACCGCGCCGGTCGAACAGCTGATCACGCAGTACCCGGACAATGCGCCGGCGATCAGCCCCAAGCTGCTGGCGCCGAAACTGCCCATCATCAATGTGCTCACCGCGGCGACCACCGCGCAGAACCGCGCCGGCTCCGCGGTCAAGGATCCGTCGCGGCCCAACCGCATGGAATTCTTCGACCCCAAGACGCGCCCGGTTGCGCTGTTCTGGGACGAAGAGGCACTGCTCACCGCGCCGGTCTCGCTGGCGCGCACCACCGGCACCTCCGTGCTGTGGCGTTCGATCATGAACCTCGGCGCCACGCGCATGGCACCGCTGTCCGAGGGCGACCGCCTGCAGGCCTTCCGCCTCGCACGCGGCGCGTTGCCGCGCATGGGCGATGCTCGCGATGCCGGCGCGCGCATCGAGATGTGCGCTGCGGCCTTCCTGCAGAACCGCGATGCCGACGACGGCGGCATGCTCACCGAGAAACACTGGCCGGCGCGCGTGACCTATGCGCTGGCCACCGCGCTGTTCAACCTGCATGCCCACGTCGGGCAGGGCGAAGCCAACTCAGCGCTGACGGCGACCGTGATCCGCCACTTCGGCGCGCGCGATCCGGAGGCGATGGCGCTGATCGCGCAGGCCTTTGATGTCGTTGACGATCGTCCTGCAGCCGAACGCGCCGCCGATGCCGTTGAACGCGCCTTCATGCAGGCCGGCATGCCGGTGCGTTTGCGCGAACTGGACATCCCCCGCGACAGCCTGGCCACGGTGCTCGAAAATTCGCTGAAGAATTTCAACGCCGATCCGAAGCGCGAATTCCTGCGCGAGCGCGATGCGCTGATGGCGGCATTGCAGGCTGCGTGGTAAATCTGCGTCATATTCCGGGAGGACAGATGAAATGAAAGTCGGGTTCATAGGCTTGGGCACGATGGGCGCCTCGATTGCGTTGAATGCGATGAAGGGCGGATTTGCGCTGACGGTGCACGATGTGCGCAAGGAGGCCGGCGCGCCGCATGTGAAGGGCGGCGCGACATGGGCGGACAGCGTCGAGGATGCCGGCCGCGACGTCGACGTCGTGCTGACCTCGCTGCCGGGCCCGAAGGAAGTGAAGGCGGTGGCCGAGGGCCTGATCCGGACCATGCGTCCGGGCTCGGTGTGGTTCGACCTCTCGACCAATTCGCCTACCGTGGTGCGCGAGCTGCATGCGCGTTTCGCCGAAAAAAAGGTGTCCGTGCTCGATGCGCCGGTCAGCGGCGGCCCTTCGGGCGCGAAGACCGGCAAGATGGCACTTTGGGTCGGCGGCGACCAGGCCGAGTTTGAACGTTGCCGCAAGGTGCTGGATGCGGTGGGCGACCAGGTGATTTACATCGGTCCGATCGGCGCCGGATCGGTGGCCAAGCTGGTGCACAACTGCGCAGGTTATGCGATGCAGCTGGCGCTGGCCGAATTGTTCACGATGGGCGTCAAGGCCGGGGTCGAGCCGCTGCCGCTGTGGGCGGCGATCCGCCAGGGCGCGCTGGGCCGCAAGCGTTCGTTTGACAGGATGGGCGACCAGTTCCTGCAGGGCAAATTCGATCCGCCGGCCTTTGCGCTGGAACTGGCGCACAAGGACGTCACCCTGGCGACCGAACTCGGGCGCGAAATCGGTGTGCCGATGCGGCTGGCCAACATGACCCATGCCGAGATGACCGACGCGCTCAACCGCGGCTGGCAAAAACGTGATTCCCGCTCCTTCCTGCTTCTGCAACAGGAGCGCGCCGGACTGGAGATCAAGGTGCCGGTCGAAGACATCGAGGCCGTGCTCAAGCGTGACGGCTGATCCTGCCGCCGCCCTCCTGGGCCGGTTCCGCGGCCACGGACAGCGGAGGCCCCGATGTGCCATGCGCAGTTTGGCGTGATCGCCTATACTTCGCAGCCATAACCGGCGTCCCCGGGGGTGCCGGACTGTCCCCCCTTGTTCATTGCTCGGAACGGCTCAACACCATGAAAACCAGATATCTGCTGATCGCGCTTGCGGGATTCGCCGCGCCTGCCTTTGCCCTCAACATGAGCGTCTTCAAGGACGCGCCCCTGACCCGGCTCACACCCGATGAAGTGAAGGCATTCAGCACGGTGATCATCGACACCCTCGACAACGGCGGCGACGGGGTCACCGTCGAATGGAAGGCGCCGAAGACCGTGTTCACCAGCAAGATCACCCCGGGGAAAAAATTCGCCGACGGCCAGCGCAACTGCCGCGAGGTGACCATCGAATCGGAAGCCAAGGACCGCTTCCAGCGCGGCAACTATTCCTTCTGCAAGGTATCGGGCAAATGGCAACTGACTGCGCCCGGCTCCAAGCCCGCGAAGAACAAATGAACCGCTGCCGGCCCCGCGCCGGGACGCGCAACTCCGCCATGAAAGGCCGCACATGCAACTGAAAGCGCTGTTTTGCCTGGCCCTCGCCGGGCTGTTCGCGACGTCGGCGTGGGCGCAGTCCGCCACGCTGGACAGGATCCGCAGCACCGGCGTCATTCATCTGGGTTATGTCGCCGGCAGCGCGCCGTTTTCTTCCAGGGATGCCGGCGGCCAGCCGCAGGGTTATTCGATTGCGCTTTGCAACGAGATTGCCGCCGGCATCCGCAGCCAGCTGAAACTGCCGCAGCTGGAAACGCGCTGGGTCGAACTGACCCTGCAGAACCGGCTTGAGGCGGTGCGCAGCGGCAAGGTGGACATCGAGTGCAGCACGACCACCTGGACCCTGTCGCGGCAGTCCGAAGTCGATTTCAGCCTGATCACCTTCGTCGACGGCGGCAGCATCATGACGCCGGCCGATGCCGACCTGCGCCGGCTTGCCGATTTCGACGGCAAGCGCATCGCGGTGATTGCCGGCACCACCACCGAGAAAGTGCTGCGCAATGCCGTGCAGCAGCGCCGCATCAAGGTGGACATCACCCTGGTCAAGGAGCGGGAAGCCGGCCTGCAGCTGCTGGAGCAGCGCAAGGTCGAAGGCTTCGCCTCGGACCGCATCGTGCTGATCGGCATGGTCCTCGGCGGCGGCAAGACCAAGGGGGTCTTCAAGCTGCTCGATGAGGATTTCTCGGTCGAACCCTATGCCTTTGCATTGCCGCGCGGCGACGCCGATTTCAGGCTGGCGGTCAATCGTGTGCTGGCCGGCCTCTACCGCACGGGCGGCATCGAGAAAATCTATGCGCAGTGGCTCGGCGCCCTCGGTCCGCCCAGCCTGCTGCTGTCTGCGGCCTATTTTGTCCAGTCCATCGCCGAATGATGGGCGTTGCGATGCGCAAACGGATTCGACCGGCCCTGCTCGGAACCGGCGGCGTCATGCTGGCTGCGCTGATGCAGGCGGCTGTGGCGCAATACATCCAGATTCCGGATTTCATGCATTCCCCGCCGCCACCGGTCAAACAGCCGCAGGCTGCGGTGCCCTGTGACAACTGTGGCGTGATCCGTTCCATCCGCGAGATCCAGAGCCAGCGTCCCGTAGCGGTTCCCCAGGCCTTCCAGAATCCACAGATGAGCAGCGGCCCGGATTCGGCGATGCGGGTCGGCGCGGTTGTGTCCCTGCCCACCAGCGACGGCCCCGGCAGCCAGCCCTTCGTCGGCGGTGTCGGCACCCCGGAAATGCGCGCGCGCTTTTCCGAAACCACCTACGAAATCACCGTGCGGCTCGATACCGGGGCCTATGCCCAGACTCAGCGGCGGGACGGCGGCCGGTTCCGGGTCGGGGACCGCGTCAGGATGCGGGGCATCGAACTGGAACCGCTCAATCCCTGAGACGGGCCCTGGCGCGGCTTGCGGCACAAAACCCGCGCCATTAAGATGGCTGCGGCGGCCTGCGGTTTGACGGGCATGCCCCAGTGGTGTTTGCCGGGGAGGAGCCAACATGTTTGCGATCGTCAGCAAGTCGGACGGGTTTCCGGTCAGTCGCAGCGCAGGCGGGGAAAAGCCCGCCCTGGTGGTGACCTGGACCTCTGACGCCGGGGCCCGCGCCTTCATCACCGCCAAGGGTATCGATGCCGACTACAAGGTCGTGGCGTTGACCGAAGATTCCCTGAACAGCATGGCGCAGGCGCTGGGTTGTTCCGCGGACGCCATAGACTTCGATTCCTATCCGGAACAGTAAGCCACAGCGCAGCGCGCGATCCCGCCCGGGTTTGCGGCGGGATGCGGGGCCGCTCCGGTGAAGTATCTGCTTTGCCTCTTGTTCCCTGCCGCATTGCGGGTCCTGGTGACATTCCTGTTGAGCCAGGCGGGCCCGTCCGGCGGATTTGCCGGACTGGGTGCCCTGTTGTTTGCGCTGATCGGCATCCCGCTGACCATGATCATCAGTTTCGTGCAGATCCGTTCCAGCCCCGGGGCCGGCATGCTGGCGCATTTCGGCCGCTCGATGCTGCTGGCGATGATCCTGCCGGCTGCACAGATCGCGCTGCTGATCGCCGTGTCCGCACTGCGGCTCTGAAGCGCGGCATGCGGCGTGTCAGCCGCTCTTTTTTTGCGCCTGTCGCTGCCGGCCTCGGCTAGAATTGCGGCCACGTTCAATCCGGCGGAGCGCAGGGCATGGATACATTGAAGGTCGGCATGCGGCATGTCGCGGAGCGCGAGGTTACCGAAGCGATGACCACCAAGCGCGGCGACTACCGGGTATTTTCCACGCCGTCGATGGTACAGTTCTGCGAGGCCTCGGCCGGCGAACTGATTGCGCCGCATCTGCAGCCCGGGCAGGGACAGGTCGGCACCGTCGTGACCATTCGCCACCTCGGTCCGACCCCGATGGGAAAGCGCGTGCGCGCCGAAGTCGAATTGACCGGGATCGACCGTCGCCGCGTGAGCTTCAGGATCAAGGTGTTCGACGACATCGAGCAGGTCGGCGAGGCCGAGCACGACCGATTCATCGTCGATCTCGACAAGTATCAGGCCCGGCTGCGAAAGAAGATCGAGGGCTAGTGCCGAATGTTTCCCCGAACAAACCCGTGGACCGGTGTATTGCAGATGAAACGGCTGATCGTGTTGTGCCTGCTGATGCTGGCCCTGCCGGCGCAGGCGGATTTCACCAGGTATTTCGAGGATGACGAACTGGTCGCCTACCTCGATCCGGCGACGATCACGCGGTCGGGCAACGAAGCGCGGCTGTGGACGCTCGATGACTACCGCAAGCCGCAGAACGACCTCGAAGGCAAGAAGCCCTACAGTTCGGTGAAGGCGCAATGGATTTTCGATTGCGCCAAACGCATGAGCGACGTGTTGATCGCGTTTTACCATGCCGGGCCCATGGGGCAGGGCGAAGAGGTCCATTCCGGCGCGGCAGACCAGCGCCAATGGGACAAGGTCGTACCCGGCAGCGTGGGCGACCTGGCGTTCAGGGCGGCCTGCCGCGGCCGCGGCAAATAGCGCATCCGGCGCGACGGGGACGGCGAAGGCGACATGGGCTGGCTGATCACCAAGTATCTACTGACAGCCGCTGTCGTGGTGCTGGTGTCGGAAATCGCCAGACGCAGCGACCGCCTGGGCGGACTCATCGCCGCGCTGCCGATGATCACCATCCTCACCCTGGTCTGGCTGTACATCGAGAACCAGCCGGCGGAAAAAATCGCCAATCACGCCTGGTATACGTTCTGGTACGTGATCCCGACGCTGCCGATGTTCCTGGTGTTTCCCGCGCTGCTGCCGCGCATCGGATTCTGGCCGACCCTGGCGGCCTGCGTGGTGATCACCGTGATCTGCTTCGTGCTGTTTGCGCTGCTGCTGCGGCGTTTCGGCATCGAGCTGCTTTAGTTTTCCGGAGGTAGGCATGTCAGAGTCAGAACATCCGATCGAACTGCTGGTCAGCGACATGGCGGGAACGACCGTGCGCGATGCCGGACAGGTGCCCCAGGCGTTCACGTCGGCGCTGGCCGAACACGGCATCCCGGTGACGCCGCAGGCCATCAACAGCCTGCGCGGCGCATCGAAACGCCTGGCGATTCTCAATCTGATCCCGGAATCCGCCGATCGCGCCGATCGCGCCGAGCTGGTCTATGCCACATTTGTCCGCCACCTCGCGCAGGTGTTCACTGGCACGGTGGAACCCGTGCCCGGCGCCCGCGAGGCGATCGACCGCCTGCGTGCCCGCGGCGTGCGGGTTGCGCTGAATACCGGCTTTGACCGCGACACCACCAATCTGCTGCTGGATGCGCTGCGCTGGCGCGAGGGTGTCGTCGATGCCGTGGTTTGCGGCGACGAGGTTTCCCAGGGGCGTCCCGCCCCGTACATGATTTTCAGGTGCATGGAAGCCACCGGGGTCACGGACGTGCGCCGCGTGGCCAATGCCGGCGACACGGTTCTGGATCTGCAGGCAGGCCATAACGCCGGTGTTGCGCACAATATCGGTGTGCTGTCCGGGGCACATGGCCGCGACCAGTTGCAACTTCAGCCGCACACCCGGCTGCTCAACAGCATTGCCGACCTGCCCGGGCTCCTGTTCGGCTGATGCCGCGGCACCGCAATGCGTCGCTGAACCGACGGCCTTCACCGTTGCCCAATCCGCCATGCCTGCGATGCGAACACTGCTGACAACCGTATTGATGGTATTTGTGCTGCAGGGCCAGGCGCATGCCGTGGCGGATGCCAAAGCGAATGCGCGAACCAAGCCGGCCGCGGCAGCGATACCGGCAGTGGTCACCGCCGCAGGAGCGGGGCAGGCCGGCTATGTGCACTATTGGCTGATCACCGCCCCCGATGGTGCCGAAGAGATCCAGGTCGGTATCGAACTGGCCGACCAGCGGATCGCCTGGTCATTCCCGGGGCTGGGGGTGCATCTGTCCTCGTTTGTCGCCGCAGGGGAGGTCGATGCCGGCGGCAGGATGTTCCGGATCCGGCATCTCTACGGTCTGCGGCCGTTTGCCCAGGAAGCGGCCATGCGCCGGCTGCGGACAAACCTGACGCGGCGTGTAATGCCGCTGGCGCAGCGGCGGGTGCCCTATTGCGAACTGAACGGCATGACCCCCGAACTGTGCATGAGTTGCATGAGCTTCGTGTCGCAGGTGCTGTTTCCGGGCAAGACCGCGGTATATCCCGACTTCCCGCGCAATTTCCCGCGGATTGACGGCGAGCCCTACCACACCACCGAGGATTTGTTGCTGTATCTGACCGGCTTGCATGCCTTGCGCTCGGAATCTGCGCGCCGCCAGCGTATCGCCGCACTGGGCGGTCCGCAGGAACTGCAGGAGGAACTCGGTCGGCTGGCCGCGCGCCTGCCGGGGAACGGACTGGCGCTGGCCGATGCCGGCAACCGGGAACAGCTTGGCCGCAAGGTCAAGGCCAGGCCTAAACCGGCCGTCCGGCGCACGCCCGGCACGGGCTGAGCCCGGTCAAAACCGTTCGTCGTCGCGCAGGTAGCGCCATTGCCCCGCGGGCAGGTCGCCCAGCATGACCCTCCCGATGCGTACCCGCTTCAGGCCGGTGACCGTCAGGCCGACCAGTTCGCACATGCGCCGGATCTGGCGTTTTTTGCCTTGGCGCAGCACGAAGCGCAGCTGGTCGCGGTTCTGCCATGACACCTTTGCCGGACGCAGGGCTTCGCCGTCCAGGGACAGGCCATGCTGCAGCAGGGCGAGTCCGTCGGGCGCCAGCCGGCCGGTGACCCGCACCAGGTATTCCTTCTCGATTGGGGAGTTTTCGCCGATTAGCTGCTTGGCGATGCGGCCGTCCTGGGTCAGCACCAGCAATCCGGTGGAGTCGATGTCGAGGCGTCCGGCCGGGGCGAGGCCGCGCAAATGCTGCGATCCGAAACGGTGTTTGCTGCGGTCATCGCGCCAGCGGGTCTGCGCGGCGATCAGGGTGATTGCCGGCTTGTAGTTGTTCTCCGGCTGGCCGGAAACGTAGCCCACCGGCTTGTGCAGCAAAATCGTTACCCGCGCCTGTTGCCGGTCGCGCGCCGATGCCGTCAGTGTGATGGTCTGGGTGGGCAGGATGCGGGTGCCCAGCTCCGTCACCGGCACGCCATCGACCAGCACCCAGCCGCGCTCGATATAGCTGTCGGCTTCCCGCCGCGAACACAGCCCCTGTTCGGACATCAGTTTGGACAGGCGGATCTTTTCCATCGGCGATCAATCGGGCGCGGCTGCAATTGCGCCAAGAGCGCAGCAAAACATGAACTTATAAGATATTGTTTTTATTGACAATTTTATATTGTTGCGGCTCAAAACGCAGCAAAAACCTGATTGGCAGCCTTGATCGTGCGATCGATTTCCGCGGGCCCGTGGGCCGAGGAGACAAAACCGGCTTCATAGGCGGATGGGGCCAGGTAGACGCCTTCCGCCAGCATGGCGTGGAAAAACCGGTTGAACGCTTCCTTGTCGCATTGCATCACTTCGGCATAGGTCTGTGGCGGCGTTTCGCGGAAATACAGCCCGAACATGCCGCCGATGCTGCGCGCCGAGAACGGGATGCGCCGCGCCTGCGCGGCCTCGGCGAGCCCGTTGCAGAGCTGGTGAGCGGTTGCGGCCAGCCGGTCATGAAATCCCGGCGCCTGGATCAGCTTGAGCGTCGCCAGTCCCGCGGCCAGGGCAACGGGATTGCCGGACAGCGTGCCGGCCTGATAGACCGGACCCGTCGGCGCCAGGCATTGCATGATGTCGCGGCGACCGCCGAAGGCACCCACCGGCATGCCGCCGCCGATGACTTTGCCGAGGGTGGTGAGGTCGGGCTTGATGCCGTAGAGCGCCTGTGCGCCGCCCAGCGCAACCCGGAAGCCGGTCATGACTTCATCGAAAATCAGCACGGCACCGTGCGAGGTGCACAGACTGCGCAGCAATTCAAGGAAACCTGGCCGGGGAGCAACGAGATTCATGTTGCCGGCGACCGGCTCGACGATGACCGCGGCGATTCCGGCGCCTTCGCGTGCAAAGGTCTCCTCCAGCGCCGCTTCGTTGTTGTAATCGAGCACCAGCGTGTGGGCCGCGGTTTCCGCAGGGACCCCGGCCGAGGACGGTTGCCCGAACGTCAGCGCGCCGGATCCCGCCTTGACCAGCAGGGCATCGGCGTGGCCGTGGTAGCAGCCTTCGAACTTGATGATCTTGCTGCGCCCGGTAAAGCCCCGCGCGAGGCGGATCGCGCTCATCGTGGCTTCGGTGCCCGAGCTCACCAGCCGCACCTGCTCCAGGGAGGGCATCAGTTGCCGCAGCAGGTCCGCCATCTCGATCTCGGTTTCGGTCGGTGCGCCGAAGGACAGTCCGCGCTCGGCGGCCTGCTGCACGGCCCGCACCACGTCGGGCTGGGCATGGCCGCAGATCAGCGGGCCCCAGGAGCCGACATAGTCGACATAGCTGTTGCCATCCGCGTCCCAGACCAGGGCCCCCTTGCCGCGCTGGAAAAACAGCGGCGTGCCGCCGACCGAACGGAACGCGCGCACCGGCGAATTGACGCCGCCGGGGATGACGAGTTGGGCATGGTTGAACAGTTTCTGGTTTTTCTTCATCAGTGCAATTCGAACAGGGATTGAAATTCGCGGGCCGCCGCCTCGATGTCGGACGCGCCGAACACCGCCGAGATCACCGCGACGGCATCGATGCCGGCGGCGACCAGCTGCGGCGCGTTGGCGGGGGTGATACCGCCGATGCCGACGACCGGGACGGCAAGACGCTGTTTGGCGCGGCCGATCAGTTCCAGCGGCGGGCGCACGGCATCCGGCTTGACGCTTGACGCGAAAAAACTGCCGAAGGCGACATGGTCGGCACCGGCAGCCACTGCGGATTCGGCCAGTTCGATCCGGTCGTAGCAGGAGGCGCCGAGCCACCGGTCCGGGCCGAGGCGGGCCCGCGCGGCACCGATGTCGCCGTCTTCGCCGCCGAAGTGCAGTCCTGCCGCGCCAACGGCAAGGGCGATATCCAGGTGGTCATTGATGATCAGCGGCACGCCGCTGGCGGCGCACAGTGACTGCAGGGCGCGCGCCTGTTCAAGCCGCAGTCCGGGGCTGGCGGTCTTGTTGCGGTATTGCAGCACCCGGGCTCCGCCGGCGAGCGCTGCGCGTACGCGATACAGCAGGTCGCCGGTATCGGCGAGATCCGGCGTGATCGCATACAGACCCGCGATCCGCGCGTTCACGCCGGGGTTTCGCCGTCGCCTTCGGCCGTGCCGGGCGCGGCGTCCTCCTCGCGGGCCCAGAACAGCCGGTCGGGGATGTGCTGGCCCATGCCGGGCCGGAACGCGAGCTTCAGGGTCTGCCAGGTGTATTCCTGCGCGTCGCGCACCGCTTCCTGGATGTCCACGCCGTTGGCGATGGTGGCGGCGAGGGCGGAGGCCAGGGTGCATCCCGAGCCGTGGTAACTGCCGGCAAGGCGCGGCCAGCTGTCGCTGCGGACCACACCGTCGTTGTTGTACAGCGTGTTGACGACGTCGCCCGAGTTCTCGTGAGTGCCGGTGATCAGGACGTATTCGCAGCCGGAGGCAAGGATGCGGCGCGCGCATTCGGCGAGGTCCGGATTGTCCTCCCCGTCATCGACGTCCTCGGCTGCGAGGCGGCGCGCTTCGATGCTGTTGGGAGTGATAATGGTGGTCTGCGGGATCAGCAACTCGCGGATGGCGGTCAGCATGTCTTCCGAGGCCAGTTCGTCACCGCGCCCCGATGCCAGTACCGGATCAAGGATCAGCGGGATCTCCGGATAATCCGAAACCACTTCGGCGACTGCGGCCACGGCCTCAAGGCTGCCGAGCACGCCGATCTTGAACGCCGCAACCGGCATGTCTTCAAGGATGCAGCGTGCCTGGTCCGCCACCCATTCGCTGTCGACCGGCATCACCCCGTCGACGCCCATGGTGTCCTGGACGGTGAGGGCGGTGACCACCGACACCGGATGGCAGCCCATGCTGGCGAGCGTCATGATATCCGCCTGCAGGCCCGCCCCGCCGGTCGGATCGGTGGCGGCAAACACCATGACAATGGGCGGTGAATCGGTCATGCGCAAGGTTGGGCCCGTTGGTGGTATGGGCTAAAATGGGAACGTTGCAGCGGAAGTGCCGGCTGACGAATTCGATGAATTGTAGCTTACATTGAAGCCGAATTAGTCCCGAATTAATCCCGAATTGACCCCGAAAGCGCTGATGACCACCAATCCCGGGCAGTACCAGAAATACATGTGTTTGATCTGCGGTTTCATTTATGACGAGGCTGCGGGCTTGCCCGACGAGGGCATCGCGCCGGGCACCAAGTGGGAGGACGTGCCGATGAACTGGACCTGCCCGGAATGCGGCGCGCGCAAGGAGGACTTCGAGATGGTGAAGATCTGACCGGGGGATGCGCTGATGCGTCTGCTGCACACCATGATCCGTGTCGGTGACCTGCAACGGTCGATCGATTTCTACACCCAGGTGCTGGGCATGCGCCTCTTGCGTAGGACCGATTACCCGGGGGGGCGGTTCACCAACGCCTTTGTCGGTTACGACGATGAATCGCGGGCAACGGTGCTCGAGCTGACCCACAACTGGGACACCGGTTCCTATGACATGGGTACCGGCTTCGGCCATGTTGCGGTCGAGGTCGACGATGCATACCGCGCCTGCGAGGACGTGAAGGCGCGCGGCGGCAGGGTCACCCGCGAACCGGGCCCGATGAAGCACGGCAGCACTGTGATCGCCTTTGTCGAAGACCCTGACGGCTACAAGATCGAATTCGTGCAGCGGAAGCCCGCGTCCTAGTCCGGCTGGGCGAGCGCGTCGGCGATCCGCACAAAATCCGCCACTGACAATTCCTGGGCCCTGGCTCCGGCATCGATGCCGAGCGCCGATAACTGCCCGGCGGACATCATGCCCTTGAGGGTGTTGCGCAGCGTCTTGCGGCGCTGACCGAACGCGCGCACGACCACTTCGGCAAACAACCGCTCGTCGTGTGCCCTGTGCGGCAGCGGTTGCAGCGGCGTGAGCCGCACCACGGCCGATTCCACCCGGGGGGCGGGGTCGAAGGCCCCGGCGGGCACGTCGAACAGTTTTTCCAAGTCGAAACGGTATTGCAGCATGACCGACAGCCGGCTGAATGCGGAATCGCCCGGTGCAGCCACCATGCGTTCGACAACCTCCCGCTGCAGCATGACGTGAATGTCGCGGATGCATCCGGCGTGTGCGGCAAGACGGAACAGCAGCGGAGTGGATATGTTGTAGGGCAGGTTGCCTGCAATGCGCAGCCCGCTGCCGAGGGTGGTGAAGTCGAATCCGAGCACATCACCCTCATGAATCACCAAATGATCCGCCGCGTGCCGTGCGCGCAGCCTGGCGATCAGGTCGCGGTCGATCTCGATGACATGCAGGCGGTCGAGCCGCTCGAGCAGGGGATCGGTCAGCGCGCCCAGTCCCGGACCGATTTCGACCAGCGTGTCACCACGCCGCGGCGCGATCGCCGAGATGATGCCGGCGATGATGCCGTCGTCGATCAGAAAATTCTGGCCAAAGCGCTTGCGCGCGATGTGTCCGCCCGCAAAGCCAGCGGTCATGGCCTGCGCCGGCTGCGCTGGACGAGCTCTGCGGCAAGCCCGATGGCCGCGACCAGGCTTTCCGCGCCCGCCCTGCCGGTGCCGGCGAGTTCCAGCGCCGTGCCGTGATCGACCGAAGTGCGGATGATGGGCAGTCCCAGGGTGACGTTGATGCCGCCGCCGAAACTGGCGTATTTGAGCACCGGCAGGCCCTGGTCGTGGTACATCGCCAGCACGCAGTCGCATTGCTGCAGGCGCGCGGGCTGGAACAGCGTATCGGCGGGCAACGGCCCGGTCAGCAGCATGCCCTCGCCGCGCAGCTTGTCGAGCACGGGGGCGATGACGTCGATTTCCTCGCGGCCGAGGTGCCCGGATTCCCCGGCATGCGGGTTCAGACCGGCGACGATGATCCGCGGCGCTGCGATTGCAAAGCGCTGCACGAGGTCGTGGTGGAGCACGCGCAGGATCCGTTCCAGGCTCTCGCGGGTAATGGCGGTGGCGACCGCGTGCAGCGGAAGGTGGGTGGTGGCCAAGGCGACGCGCATGCCGCCGCCGGCGAGCATCATCACCACCTGCGGAGCGTGCAGGCGTTCGGCAAGGAATTCGGTGTGCCCGGTGAAGCCGATCCCGGCATCGTTGATCACACCCTTGTGCACCGGCGCCGTGGCCATGGCATCGAAGCGTCCTTCGCTGCAGCCGTTGGCGGCGATTTCCAGCGTGCGCAGCACGTAGCCGCTGTTGGCGGGATCCAGCCGCCCGGCCGCGACCGCACGCGCCAGCGGGACATGCAGCACCGAGCACGGTGGCGCCGTCGCACGCCCGGTGAAGCGTGCCGGCGCCCAGTCCAGGCCGAGCATCCGCGCACGCTCCTCAAGCAGGGCTTCATCGGCAACAATGACGATCCTGGCCTGCAGCGCGCGGCTGGCCATCATCACGCACAGATCGGGGCCGATGCCCGAAGGCTCGCCCGCGGTGACGGCGATCAGCGGGGTTACTGGGCCGGGGGACATGTCGGGGCCGGCGTGCGGGGTTATCGTCCCGCTCAACTCCGGGTTTCGAGGCGTTGCTCGACGTAGGCGCGATCGCGCAGCTGGCGCACCCACTCCTGGTAGGCCTCGTCGGTCTTGCGGTCGCGCAGGGCCTTGCGCGCATCCAGTCGCCTGCCCTCCTGGGTCATGTCCTGGGTGCGCCGCTCCATGACCTGGATCAGGTGCCAGCCGAAGGTGCTGCGGACGGGCGCGCTGATCTCGCCGGGCTTGAGCGCATTCATCGCCGACTCGAATTCCGGCACGGTATCGCCGGGCGACAGCCAGCCCAGATCGCCGCCGCGAGTGGCGCTGGTGTCTTCCGAGCGGGCTTTCGCCAGCTCGGCGAAATCGGCCTTGTTGTCGAGGCGCTCCTTCAGCGCGAGCAGGCGGTTGCGCGCCTCGTTCTCCGAAACCAGCTCGTTGGTCTTGATCAGGATGTGCCGTGCCCGGGTCTGCTGCACCAGCACCGGCGCCGCGCCGCCGCGCCTTTCGTTGAGCCGCAGGATGTGAAAGCCGTTGGGGCTGCGCAGCAGCTCGCTCAACTGGCCGGGCTGCATCGGGCGCAACGCTTCGACAAACAGGGCCGGCAGGCGGTCGGCCTCGCGCCAGCCCATACCACCGCCCTGCAGGGCTTCGGGTCCGTCCGAGAACGCGGCGGCGACCTGGCGGAAATCCGCGCCGCCCCTGATCTGGGCCAGGGCCTGTTCGGCGCGTTCGCGGCGGGACTGCAGCTGTTCGGGCGAGGCGTTTTCAGGCACTGCCACAAGAATGTGCGACAGGTTGAATTCGTCGCGGCCCGGTTGTGCCTGCTGGTTCTTGATGAAATTGTCGATTTCGGAGTCGGTGACCACCACCTTTTGCGCGACTTCGCGCTCGCGCAGCCGCGCCACGGTGATCTCCTTGCGGATGTCTTCGCGGAATTTGTCGAACGGCACATTATCCTTCGCCAGCACCTCGCGCAGCTGCGGCAGGGACAGCTTGTTCTGTTCGGCGATCCGCAGCAGGGCGCGGTCGAGTTCGGCGTCGTCGATGCGCAGGCCGATATCGCGGGCATGCTGCATCTGGACGCGGTCGTTGATGGCCCGCTCCAGCAGCTGGCGTTCCAGCACCTCCCGGGGCGGCGGCTGGGTGCCCTGCTGGCGCAGCTGGCGCAGCGCAAAATCGACGCGCGCTGCAAGTTCGCGTTCGGTGACGACTTCGTCGTTGACCACGGCGATGATGCGGTCGATGGTGACGATCGCACGGGGTTTGCCCTGCTGGGCTGCGGCGGTGATGGCGCCGGACAGCAGCAGGCCGCCGAAAAAGAGTTGCAGCAAGGTTCGGATGATCATGTCAATTCCAGGTTGCGGGCAGTACCGGCCGCTCAGAACAGTCCGGGTACATTGTATTCGACCGGCCCCGGCGCGCGCGGATCGAACTGTTTGTAACCGCTGATGTTGCGCTTCAGCACTTCCAGCGGGTTGCTGCCGATTCGCGACACCCCGTTCAGCTCAAGCTGCACGAAGATCGACGTGCTGGCGGCGCTGCTGGTGGTGGCGAAGCGGTGGGCAACCACGCGCAGCGACCAGCAGCGGTCGTTGTATTCGATGCCGGCCAGCGCCTCCAGCGTGCGCGCGTCGAGCAGTGAATAATTCCAGCGCCCGACCGCGGACCAGCCCGGGCTGACCGGCCACTGCACCGAAAAGTCGGTCTGGCGCACCGTATTGACCGTTTCGCGGTAGGCGAGGTTCAGCACCTTGCCGTGCTGCGGCTGATAGCGGCCGGCAATATTGAATTTCTGGGTTTGCTTGAGATCGGTGTTGTACTGCCAGCCGGCGTCGGCCGTCCAGTTCCTGGCGAGGTTGCCGCCCAGCGCGGCCAGCAGGTCGGACGAGTTGCTGTCGGTCGCGCGTGGCGCGACCCCCGGAATGGTGACCTGCTGGGACTGGAAATAGTAGCGCTGGGCCAGCGCGGCCCGGACCCGTTCGATGCCGGTATCGCTGCTGATGAAGCGCGAGGTGACGCCGAGTGTCAGCTGGTTGGCGTCGTTGATGCGGTCGTTCCCGCTGAACTGGTTCTCGGTGAAGATGGTGGCGAAATTGATGTCCTGCAAGCCGCTTTCGAAATTCGGCAGGTTGTTCTGGTTCTTGTAGGGGATGTAGACATAATAGGCCTTGGGCTCCAGCGTCTGCACGATCGGCTGGCCGCCGGCCGTGCCCTCCCGCTCAAACACCACGCCGCTCTCGGCGCTGAACACCGGCAGCGAGCGCGTCGCATCCGGCAGCCGGGCGGTGTTGTTGTCGCCGATGTAATAGCGGGTGAGGTGCGCGCCGACCTTGGGCGTCACGTATGCGAATGCGTTCTGCAACGGCAGCGAATAGCTGGGGTAGGCCACGACCCGCTGCCCGTTGACCAGCGACACATGGCTGAATGCGGTGTAGTTGCCGAAAAAATCGAAATCGCCAAGGTTCGCGGTCTGGCGCTGGGCGGTGAGCGTGAGCTGCGGTTCCCGGTTGTAGGGCGGGGTCAGCGGCGCCAGCGGGTCGGACTGCAGCGTTTGCCAGCGCTGGGCGTAGGCGGAGAAGCCATAGGTGCCGCCGTTGCCCCAGGTGCCGCCGCGGGACAGCGTGAGGTCATTGGACAGGTATACCTGCGAGGTGACGGCCACCTGTGTGGACAGGTCGGTGAAATATTTGCCGTCGGAGACTCGGTTGAGGTTGAGGCTGCTGCCCCAGGCATCGCCAAGCCTTTGCTGGTGCTTAGAGAAGAAACCCCAGCGGTCGCGGCCGATCTGCTGATCGTTGGCGAGGATTTCTGCGCGGGTCTCGCCGCTCCAGCGCGGGTTCAGGTAACGGAATTCCCCGCCGAGCTGCAGGCCGCGCTTGGTCATGTAGCGCGGATAGATCGTCGCATCCATTTCCGGGGCGAGGTTCAGGTAATAGGGCACCGTGAACTCGAAGCCGGTCGTGTTCGAGGTGCGGTAGCTTGGCGTCAGGAAACCCGATTTGCGGCTCTGGTGCAGGGAGAACGACAGATAGGGCGACCAGAAAATCGTCTGGTCAAAGAACACGATGCTCGCATCACGGGCGACGCCGACATCGCGGCTGCGGTCGAGATCGAGCTGCCCGGCGCGCAGGAACCAGGCGTCGTTGCCCGGTTCGCAGGTGGTATAGCTGGCCGTTTCTACCCGGTACTGTCCCGCCCCTTCGAACAGCAGGCGCTCCGCGGTGCCGCGGCCGTCGCTTTCCAGGACCGTTGTGCCGCCCACGGGACCGGTCGGGGGTGTGCTCATCAGCATGTAGCGGGGCTTCTCCATGAAGCCGCGATCGGTCGCCAGCTGGTAGTGCAGCAGGCCGCCCTCGATGCGTTCACGGTCCTGCTCGAGCACCACGTTTCCTTTGGCATCGAGAACGTCGGATGGGGTGTCGTGGCGCATCCAGTCCGCGGCGAACGACTGGCCGCGTTTGCGCAGACGGGCATTGCCAAAAGCCTCGATCTCTTTGTCCTGCGTGCCCTGAATGCGGTCGGCATCCATGAACAGCGGCAGGCTTTCAGCAGGATCGGGCGCGGGCAGCAACCGCGACTGCGGTTTGAGCACCAGTCCTTCTTCGGCGGCGGCGAGCAGCGGCAAGGCGCACAGCACTGCCAGCGCGATTCGGGTTTTTCGGGAAACGGGCATCGGGAAAGGGCGTCGGACGAGGTGCTAAAATCTCACAATTCACTCCGTGAAGCAACGATTGAACCCGTCCCCGGAAACCGGCACCGATCTGCGACGCAATGCGCTGAGCGCATGGCTTGCGGGGCAATTGCCCGGCGCCGCCTTCACGCTGGCACCGGCATCGGCTGATGCCAGTTTCCGCCGCTATTTCCGCGTCACTCTCGATGGTGAAACGCGCATTGCCATGGATGCGCCGCCCGACCGCGAGGACAGCCGTCCGTTCATCCATGTCGCGCAACTGATGCGTGATGCAGGCGTGCATGTGCCTGAAGTGCTGGCCGCGGATGTGACCCAGGGTTTCATGCTGCTGACCGATCTCGGCCACACGACCTACCTGAAGGCGCTGACGGAAGAAAATGCCGATGCACTGTTCGGCGACGCCATCGCCGCATTGATCACCTGGCAGCAGGCGAGCCGCGGCAACGTGCTGCCGCCCTATGACCGCGCCCTGCTGCAGCGTGAAATGGATCTGTTCCCCGAATGGTACGTGGGACGCCATCTCGGCGTTGCGCTGACACCAACGCAGCGCGATACGCTGTCGTCCATCAACCGGCTGCTGGCCGACAGCGCCCTCGCTCAGCCCGCGGTCTTCGTGCACCGGGATTACATGCCGCGCAACCTGATGCTGTCCGCACCCAACCCCGGGGTGCTTGATTTCCAGGACGCGGTGTACGGCCCGATCACTTATGACCTGGCCTCGTTGTTCAGGGACGCCTACCTGAGCTGGCCGGAAGCCCGGGTCATCGACTGGGTCGCGCGGTACTGGGAGCTGGCGAAGCGCGCCCGGTTGCCGGTCGATGCCGATTTCGGCGCCTTCTACCAGTCGCTGGAATGGATGGGCCTGCAGCGCCACCTGAAAGTGCTCGGCATTTTTGCGCGCATCCATTACCGCGACGGCAAGCCGGGCTACCTTGAAGACACCCCCCGCTTTTTGCGCTATGTGCGCGAAGTCAGCGCGCGCTATGCCGCGTTGACGCCGCTGCTGCGCCTGTTCGATGAACTGGAGCAGCGGGCGCCGCAGATTGGTTACACCTTCTGAGCCCGTCACCGTGAAAGCGATGATCCTGGCGGCGGGTCGCGGCGAACGGATGCGGCCGCTGACCGACCGAAAACCCAAGGCGCTGCTGGAGATAAACAATAAGTCATTGATTTCAATGGTTATTTTTTCACTGGCTGAAGCCGGAATCCGGGATCTGGTGATCAATCTGGCGCACTTGGGTGAACAGATTGCGGCCGCGCTCGGGGACGGTGGCGCACACGGCGTGCGCATCCGCTACTCGCCGGAAACCGAGGCGCTGGAGACGGCCGGCGGCATAGCGAATGCGCTGCCGCTGCTCGGAGACTCGCCGTTCATCGCTGTCAATGCCGATGTCTACAGCGACTACGATTTTTCGGCGCTGCGGTCGGTGGCGGACCGGCTGAATGCCGGCGCAACCCAGGCGCATCTGGTGCTGGTGGACAATCCGCCGCAGCACCCGCGCGGAGACTTCGGCCTGCATGAAGGCAAGGTGCTCGCCGGCGCCCCGGTGCAATACACCTTCAGCGGCATCGGTGCCTATCATCCGGCGCTGTTCGCCGGTATCGCCCGCGGAGCCCGCGCAAGGCTGGCCGACCTGCTGCTCGCGGCCATGGCGCAGGGCCGGGTGAGCGGGGAACTGTATCGCGGGCGCTGGCACGACATCGGCACGCCGGAGCGCCTCGCCGCCGCCGACCGCGCGGCCCGCGGCGCACGCTGAGTCATGGGCAGTGAGCTCGATGCGCGCGAGGTCGATGCCGCGCTGCAATTCGCGCCCGCCTGGATCGAAGCCCTGCAACTGCAATGGCAGCAGCTGATCGCAGCCGCGGTGTGGGGGGATATGCGCATGGCCAGCATCGGGACCGCGCCGCGACTGCGCAAGCGCGTGCTGGAACTTGGCGAGCGGCTGCGCAGCCTCACGGCGCCGCGCGCCTGGATTCCGCATCCGCGCGAGCGGCTGAAGAGCGCGCTGGCCGCCGCGCTGACGGTGCGGGAAACGCTGGATGCCCTGGATGCCCTGATGCCGGATCTGTCGCCGACGGGGGATGCCGACCGCCTGCGCGCGACGGTGGCAACACTGCGCGCTACGGTGGAACCGGAGTTGACGGCACGCACCGCCGGCTGGGCCCGCATGCTCGACAGCCAGGTCGGGGATTGAGCGGCGGCTGGCTATAATCAGCACACCATGAATGCCG
>VFQT010000481.1_pt1 | contig 58107 bp, 44 predicted proteins | sample 3512381 | NCBI WGS metagenome assembly VFQT01 (sample SAMN10412376, study PRJNA504923) | tailings metagenome | isolation source: Relicate 2 Philex TSF3 active mining site | place: Philippines: Tuba, Benguet | collected 2017-08-29
TTTCACCGACCGCAAATCACTTCTTTCTTTTTCTTTTTTTGTGATCATTTTCCCCTTTAACAAATCCCGTACTTTACATATTATAATAATCTATTAGAACTTTCAAAACGAAACGAAACAAAAAAAAAAATAAATTGATATTTTTCATTACTTAATAAAAAAATTAAAAATTAAACACAAACATGACAACCAATATACCATCCTCAGTATCCTCGATAAGTCCACTAAACGAAGTGGAGAGGCAATCCGTGACGATATATATATCACCAAATGGATTGAAAGGAAAAACCAACAAATCAACTTTCCGTCTCCCAAAACAATACATTCCTTATTTCAACCCCTTATTTTTCCATTTGTTAGGTTACCGTGGAGTTCAAACGACCTTGTTATTATCATCGAATAACGGCGACGATTTTATAATCCAATCGGGTGGTGGTTTATATGAATGGTTATTTTCTTCCAACGAACCAAAGAAGGATGAGCCAGCCGCAGTCACTTCATCTTCTTCCTATAAATACACCTTTCCATTTCGGTTGTTTCTTCCTTTATATTATTTGTTTCCATCTTTTTCCAAAACCTATCGTCCTCCCGACGATTCCGACTCAAACGCAAGTGGTTTTGCATCGGGATTTTTCTTGTTTCAATCTCCCCAATCTCGACCCAATGAAGAGGAAGAGAAGAAGAAAAACAAATTTGCCCCTTTTTCATATTTTCAATCTTTGGCGAGTTCATTGTTTTCCTCGTTTTCTTCCACTGCGAATCCCACGGTCATTGAGGAAAAACCCGAAGAAGAGAAACCCGAAGAAAAAAAACTCGAAGAACAGAAACCGGAAGACGAAGGCAAACCGCAGGAAGAGGAAAAACCGCAGGAAGAGGAAGAAAACACGGAATACAAATCATTGCTCCCAACGTCGCCGGTTTCCACAGCAGCAGAAGCAGAGGAAAACGATACACAAAAAGGCAAGGTATTTGATATTACCCGATGGAAATCATTGCCAGATCCGACGACTGTAGAAATCACATTTTTTACCCAAGATTTACATCCCGCCCACCCGCGGATTCTTCGTCACAAAAGGGCATGTCAACAATACGGATGTCATTTTGTGTTTGATGTGGCCCAACACACCAAACAGTAACGGATGCGTACACAATTGCCATCCCAATCTACTTCCACCTCGTCGTCTTCCCATACACATTCATGTGGCTTTGATGTCTTTGGATCTTTTTTCTGGTTACCCTTTTCCACGTTTTGAATATCGCCCATTTTTAACCTCTATTCACCTGGACTGATACAATAAAAAAAAGAAAAATTCAAATTCAACAGAATATCTTATTTATATTTTTTTTTTTACATATAAGTTGTTAGTTATCCTTCTGAAAAAAAACAATATAAAAAAACTTCTAAAAACGATATAAATAAAAATGCAAAAAAATGCAAAAAAAAAATGATCAAAAGAACAGACGGGTATGAACATCATTGCCGGAGACCAAACTGGACGGAAGGGATCCCCAATCGGCGGACGGATCTTTTTGGAAGGACCCAAGTTGAATAACGGGATACGACATGGATCCATGTAACGACGCGGAAATGCGTTGTTCTTTGCACAACAATTGCATCAAATCCACGCCATCTTTTGCTTTGAAGGATTGTCCATTAAAGTGAACAAACACTGCGCGACTTTGGAGCACGGTATTCACCAAACGGCCATTGGCAACAATAAATTCCGACCACGTCGTCTTGTACATGCATTGAAACAGACTTTGTAAACTGTCCAAATACACACGATAGGGACTATTCATATTTTTGACATGGGCCAAATAGTATTCAATAAAATAGGTTTGATCGCCACCACGACTGCAAATCGAACGAATTTCGTCGTCACTTTTCCATGTATACAAATGCATCAACGCCGAAGCATACCCAATGTAGCAGCCGGAATTGACGTACTTGTAATGGGACACGCATCTCGGGTAAGGTAATTCGGGATATTTGGTGTCATATCCTTCCGGATATGAATTCAATTCCCCACAAAGGACAATGTCGGAGGACAAAGACGTGAATTTAGAGAGGAGTTCTTGGGGAGTTCCATTGCAAACGACGTCATAGGCATCCACGAAACAAACAATGTCGTATGGTTTCAGATTGGCCACACGATCGCGCATACGGAATATTTTGCTGACATATCCTTCATAGGCAAAGGGTGGATCAACAATGGGATGAAAACACGAAGAAAATCCTAAAAGATATGCGGATTTTTGCAACAAATCCATTTTGGATTCGTCGGTGCCATATGTGAACAAATGCAATTGGGAATCGGTGTCAGAAGCCGAAGTGGACATGTTTTGTTTTGATGTTTGTATTTTATTTTTTATTTTTAATTTTTTAAGACACAAAATAATTAAAATATGATTTTATAAGAAAAACTTGAAAAAAAAAAGACAAACAAAAACAAAAACGACAAACAAAAAACAAAAGAGAGACAAAAAAAAATGAATGAATTTTATTCGGTGCCGAAAGCCAAACTAAAGGATGTTATTGAAACCATAAACGAAACATCTCTCGAAGATGCTATTCAAAGGTGTTTAACGAACAAATCGTATGTGTCTTTTCGATATAATATATATACAAAAACAGCCGAATTTTCAACAAATTTTTCATTAGAAGAATCTCAAGGAGCGGCGTCCACCGTATACATGAAAAAAAACGAAGTTGACAAAATGCGAAACCAAATCAATGACAAAGTGCGGGAGATATACAAAGAACCGGGTACATTGAGTGCGAATTATGCCGAGAGTTTTGACCAAACGACGCTGGCGGCAACCATGGTGGGATTATTGGGTGTGACTCTTGTGATTTACTTGATTCGACAATCGTAAATCGATGGACGGCCTGTTCGTTTCGTTCGGTGACGGCGACAACGGGCGAGAAGAAGAAGAAGAAGATTTGAATCTCCGACGCAATTCAACAGATTCGAATTTCTTTTCCAATGCCCGCAAACGAGAATACAATTCATCGATGCATTCAAATTGACTGTTGTTGTAATCGATGGTATCGGTGGACAATCGGTCCATGTTTTCTTGCAAACAAAAGACGGGAAAAAAGAAATATCGAACAAACAAATACACGAATATTATGCCCACCACCAAAAAAAGAAACAAAAAGGAAAACAACGTCGTTGTTGATGTTTTGTAATTGTGATCATTTAATGAAAAAGAAGACGAAGGCGAAGACGACGAAGATCCACGCAATGAATAATTATCGTTTATACAATCCATGTTTATCGTTGTTTGTTGTTTGTTTGTTTGTTTTTTTTTTCTTTTCTGCTGATGATTATTTTGTTCTTATTATTTTGATTTTTTGATGACAAAAACAAAAGAAAAATAATAAAAAAATGAAGGGTGAGTCAAATCTTACAAGAAGAAAAAAAAAGGAATAGATTCAAAGAAGAACCCACCGAATTTATATAATATTTTTATTGATTTTTATTTCGTTGTTTTCAATTATTTTGACCACGAAAAATAAAAACACCCAAAAACATGGAAACAAAGATTCAACAACTGATGATTCAAAAAATCCATCGCATTCAACAAATTATTTCGCGAACCATATCGTCTTTGAATGCAAAGAGAGAACAAGAATTCATTGGCAACAGTGATGTTATGGTATGTACATCCTCTTTAGTCGAATCTTCCCATGTATTGGACAGGTTACTCATAGACATTCAAGATGGATTGCCGACGGAAGAGAGAAACAACAAACAAATCCAAGACTTGCAAAAAATCCAAGACCAGCTGTCGATGATAATCAGTGGATATGGCACAGAAACGGTGGAGGATTTGATCTATGTTGTTTTTGGTGGGGGGGAGTTGTTGCCTCTCCATCAACATCCCAAAAGTCAATTGATTGCGACCTATGTGAAACCCATGGGATTCAAACGGGTGTCTTCGACAAAGACTCGGAGCGAAGGGGAGAGGCAGCCCGTGGCAAAGACTCGGAGCGAAGGGGAGAGGCAGCCCGTGGCAAAGACTCGGAGCGAAAGGGAGAGGCAGCCCGTGGCAAAGACTCGGAGAGAAGGGGAGAGGCAGCCCGTGGCAAACACTCACGCTACTTCGCTGGTCGAAGAGGAGAGGCAGCCATTAACAAAAACGGGAGAGGACATGGTGGACATAGAAACAGCGCCATGTTGGGAATGTTTTGATTGGAAAGGACATGCTGGGTTTTCGTCGTCTCTGATCATGCAGGTGCGTGGCATTCGTTTCACGGTGGTGTTTCCGCGAACAAATCAGCGTATCATAGTCCACGGCATTGTCGATGATGTGGTGACGGATTGTCTTTTTGTTGGTCAATCGTGGATAGAACAAAGAAAACGCGATATATTGCAGCACACGATTCATCATATGGCTCTCGATGAAGAATTAATGCAACGAATCACAGAATGCATGACCATCAAAGATTTCTTGGTTTCGAGTGACGAAGACATGGGACGCCAGGCACTTAGTATCCAAAACGACGTCGATTACATCCACCAGACCAATCTCGCGGACATTTTGAAACGATTTACGTCGTCGGATTTATTGTCGCAACGTCAACTGTTGATGTCGCTATTGATTCACAGTGGTCCGATTGTGTTTAGTACTAGTAGTAGTAGTAGTAGTAACAGCTGTGGAAGTGAGGTAATGGGCAAAGAGTCATGTGTTCCCAACATTGCCTATATATTGTATGATTTGATGTCGTCGTCGACGGTATCGACGTCGCAATGTTTGATGGAACAACAACAACAACCGCCTATCGTATTAAATCCTTTTTCCAAAAAAATGCCACATACCGTAACGTCGTCTTCTTCTTCTTCTTCCGTGACAAAATATGATACAAAAGATCAAGAATTGTTGTTTTCGACGTTTCCATGGAAAGTCCGTCGTTATTTCAAACACGCCATGGATTACACGATGCAATACACCAACGAAATGATCAATCGGTATGATGTGAGTCGTGTGTCTCTCGAACAACAAGTCTATGTGATGAAAGCGCCCGAATCGGTGCGAGAGAAAGCCATGCTCAAATTGAAGGAAATACGTGGAAAAGCGGACGATTCGGGGGCGAAGGCCAAGCAATATTTGGAGGGTTTATTGCGCATACCTTTCGGCATTGTCTTAAAAGAAGACATATTGCAACGCGCCTCTCAATTGCGTGAATTATACAAATCGATTATGACCAAAAACTCAAATCCCAACCTGTCTGTCATGCATATTCAACAAGCACAATCTATTATCATCGAGGACATGTGGGAAACATGCCGCCGGGAATGGTTGCCTTCTTTGTCCACCAAAGAAGTGGCCCATCTCTATAAAAAGTTGATGTATGTCGGAAAACAACGAACCAAAACCGAACGCATTCGTGAAATTCACGAATTGATGGAGGGCGTCAATCAAAAAAATGGGGACAACAACAACAACGACAATACACAATCTACTAAGATTGCTATCCTCCAACAAATACAGTATCGTCCCAACATTGTGCAAACCTGTCTTTCGATGCAATCCTTGTTGCAGACCATGCAACGGGAAATACACCAGGTCCGGAGTATATTGGACGCCTCTATTTATGGCCACGATCATGCGAAGAAGCAAATCTTGAAAATCGTGGGACAATGGATGACGGGAGAACAATCGGGATATTGTTTTGGGTTTGAGGGGGCGCCGGGATTGGGAAAAACATCTCTCGCGAAAAAGGGGTTGTCGCAATGTCTGTACAATGAAGCCACCAAAACATCGCGTCCCTTCGTGTTCATTGCCTTGGGAGGAACTTGCAATGGATCGACGTTGGAGGGACATTCGTATACCTATGTGAATTCGACGTGGGGACGCATCGTGGATGCACTCATGGATGCGAAATGTATGAATCCCATAATCTACATCGACGAACTCGACAAGGTAAGCAAAACGGAGCATGGCAAGGAAATCATCGGTATTCTCATGCATTTGATCGATACGACACAAAACACGGGTTTCCAAGACAAATATTTTAGTGGCATTGACATTGATTTATCGAAGGCACTCTTTGTGTTCTCCTACAACGATGCCTCCCAAATCGATAGCATTTTGTTGGACCGCATCCATCGCATTCGGTTTGACGCCCTCACCGTCGAGGACAAGAAAGTCATTATTCGTCAGTACATTCTACCGGAGATTGAACGAAAAATGGGGATGCAGGGGTGTGTATTATTGACGGAGGAAATCATGGAGTATTTGATTGAGACGTACACGTCGGAGTCGGGGGTGCGCAAGTTGAAAGAAGTCTTGTTTGATTTGTATGGAGAGATTAATATTCGTGTGCTCGATCCGGTGTCGTCGTCGACGTCGACGTCGACGTCTTCTTCTTTGTTGTCACAGCAAGTGAAGCTGGAAAGTGTTGTCTTGCCTATCGTGGTGACTCAAGACGATATCGAACATGTTTATTTGAAAAAGTATACGCCGATTCGCCATAAAAAGATTACGACTTCGTCGCAGATAGGAATGATTCATGGTTTGTGGGCGAATGGACTGGGCAATGGTGGCATCATTCCGATCCAAGCCACTTTTTTCCCCACGACGACCTTTCTGGAGTTGAAATTGACGGGGCAACAGGGCGATGTTATGAAGGAGAGCATGAATGTGGCGAAAAGTTTGGCGTGGAATATGCTCACTGCCGACAAACAAAAGGAATGGATTGCCACGTTTGAGGCCACCAAATGCCAAGGTATTCATATCCATTGTCCGGATGGGGCCACGCCGAAAGATGGGCCTTCGGCGGGGGCGGCCATCACGTTGGCGCTTTACAGTTTGTTTTTGAAGTCTCCTATTCGCCACGACGTCGCCATCACGGGAGAGATTACCTTGCAGGGAGACATTACGGAGATTGGGGGACTCGAACAGAAAATATTGGGGGGAATCCGAGCGGGCATACGACATTTCCTGTTTCCCGAGCAGAATGTGGCGGATTTTAAGAAATTCATGGAGAAATATGGTGAAAAAATCGAAACTCACAATGTGGAATTTACGAGTGTGAGTTATTTCGACGAGGCCATTCGTCATGTCTTTTTGTCCTCCTCCTAAACAGAAAGAAAGAAAGAACATGGTATGTATTTTTTTTTCTTGTTTTCCATTTTTTTTTATATCTTCAAAAAAGAAACACCTCACCTCAAAAAAAAAGTAAAAAAAAGTAGAAAAACAAAAAAAAACAAAATACCACAAAAAAAAACCATGGCCGTCGAATTATTGAATTTGAAAGCACTCTTGTATGTGGGATTCCGTTTGGCGCCCTTCATTTTGGTGAGTTTCTTCACCTTGTCGTCCCTTTTCAATTCGGACATTAAAGGAATCATCTTTTTGGCCATGTTATTACTCGATTGTTTCGTCACCATGATTATAGGCAACATGTTGCCCACCCAGCCCATCGAAAATCCCAATTTGAATGGTGTCTGCAACGCCATGACACTGACAAACACGGGTCCTCTATCTAAAAATCTGCCCTTAAACATCAACATATTCTCCTTTACACTGGCTTATTTAGCTTACATTATTTTCAAATACGAATTGATCATGACGAATATTCCCACCATTGTGGCATTTTCTTTGTTTATTCTCTATCAATTATATTGGAACACCGCCAACAATTGTTCGTCGTTCTTGTATTCGTTTGTGTCGTTGGCCATCGGCTTCGGACTAGGATGGCTTATGTCGATGTTGATTGACAATGCCGGCATCGTGGAATTGCAATATTTCAATGGTCTCAAAAACAAAGAAGTTTGCAAACGCGCCAACAAACAAAACTTCAAATGTAGTTCGAAAATGCAGGTGTAAGACACACTTTGTTTTTTTTAATGTACTTGTGCCCAATATTTGATAGCGATCCCAGCAAAAAACATGAAAAATATTATTAGATATGCAATAAATGGTTGTTTGAAACTTTTCATTTTTTTTTTTGAAATTGGAAGTCGAAGTATAAAAGTATTGATAGAAATTTTATTATTTTTTTTTCTGAAAAAGTAGAAAAAAAATAATAATAAATTATTAAAAAAAAAGGATAATGGGTGATGGATTCGAACCAATCATCTTCACAAATGTTCAGTTGTAAAAAAAAGTCACAAAGATTTATTTGAAATTGCATATGTTGTTCGTTCTTGTTTTGTTTTCGTTTCTTTTTTTCCCACTAAGAAAAAAAAACAAAAAATATAAAACGTTTGGACGCCTGGAATCATTTTTTCAAAGTAAACATGGATTTATTTATTCATTGATCTTTCTTTATTCACCCAAGAAGGGAAAACAAAAAAAAAACGAGAAAAAAAAGTCACATGTTTGAAAACTTCTTTTCAAATAAAACCCCCCTACTTGGATAATCCCCTCTTGCGAAGGTTGTCGGAAATGTTACTCGATCAATCGAATAATTGTATTTTGGTTTTTCATTGTTGCAATATGGGTCGTTTCCCAATTTGCTTCATGACAAACAAACACGTTCCGTGTTAAAAGTTACTAATTTGCTTGTATAAAATAACAACAAAAACAAATGTATTGTAACAAACACTTATCCAACCGAAAATGGGAATTTCACGGCCAATAGTTTTGTTTTTTTTGTTTCAACCAAAAACGAAAAAAAATTGGTCACAACACATCACAGAAAACTTCATATTCTTTTTTTTTTTTAAAAAACTGATTTGGATGCTTTCACCATTTAAGCGAACCCATTTTTGTTTTTCTTTTGTGATTACATTCCTATAAAACCATGTCTTTATATTTGTTTCTGACCGACATTCGGCGATGTGTAACTCTTTTTGATTTCTTTAAATGTGTCTTATATTTATAACGACGATAACGACTTTTACGACTTGGAGCGGAGCGGTGACAAGAGGCCGCCCTAGTTGAGGACTTGGGTCTTCCTCCCAAAAGGGTATAATGTTGTATTGCTATTTTATACTGATTTACAAGAGTGTCATATCTTGAGTTTTTCACTGGAGGCAAATCCTCCACCAAGATAATAATATTTTCGATAAGATGCTTGTAATCAATTTTATTGCATCCATCATTTTGTTTTTCAATGGCTCTTTTCAAAAAAAACATCATCAATAATTTGAAGTGTTCCAAAATAGAGGATGCCCGTTTCTCCGACACAGGTTCATATTTTAAACCATCCGAACGAAAATCGTATGTAACTTGTTCGCGAAATGATTGCAATCCGGGAATAAAAACACTTTGGTAAAATTCATTTACATATGCATTATCATCTGTAATATATGTTTGGTTTGGCCTAATAACACTATAAACCTCGAACATGGCCCGAAGAGAATCCAAAAACCATGATCCCCAATTTCTTCGACAAATCGTTGGAACTTGTTCAGTTCTATTGAAATATACATATTGTGGTTTGGTGTTTTTTTCCAAAAACAATGCAATATTTTGCAAGGCATCATTTACCGTCAAGGCCTTATTGACCGACATAAGAATCAATTTTTCCAAACCAACCAGTAATAAATAAAAAATAAAAAAACAAAAACCTTTCTTATTTATTGAAAGCGAAAAAAAAAAACGCGAAAACCTGATTGACTGTCCGTCACCAAGTCGTGCTATCTGTATTAGATGCAATTCACCACAGATTCCAAGGCACCTTCCACCCAACCCTGATGGAGACTCACCGCCTCTCCCACCACAAGAATACGATCCGAAGGATGTTGGGCCTCATCCACAAAGTCTCGACGAGATAACCTTTCACGGTCCAAAGGACCGGCGGAATGGTACAATCGATGCGCGGCAGACGAACCGCTATCGGACAAAGGAAAATCCGATCTTTTGGGACGCGGAAGGTTATAATGTGTGCCCATGTTCCAATAAAAGGCGCGCATGTCCACTATTTCCAACGATCCTCGGACAATGTCCAACGCGTCTTCGACCAACTTGCAAAACATGACCTTGTTATCGACATGCCGGCGCAATCGCCGGGCCGATCGGTTGTCGCTGTAGGCAATCATGTACACACCTTTTCGGGCATCCATCGTGATGATCTTTTGCAAGGGCGGATTCACCACTAAATGTCCCGACGCCCCCACTTTGTGTTGAATCAAACGTGCCGATTTGGGCGCGAATTTGGCATAGACACGCAAAAAAGGTTGGCCCTCGATTTGCTGGTAGATCGGGTGATCGGGGAACAAGTGGCGTAAGGTATCCACCGCCGTCGCCACGATGATTTGTTGGGTGGCGTGAACTTTGTACCGATTGCGTCGGATAGTGTACGACACGGTCAAATCCTCTCCTCCCTGATGCGGAACAAGAAGTCGTTGCACGGTGGCACCCAATACCAAATGTGTGTTCTTCTTCTTCTTCTGGTGTTGTGTTTGTGTTGTGATGATGCGGTCGGCCATTCGATGGACTAAATCCCGCCAAGGCACGGAGAATCCCACACAGTCGTGGCAAAAGTTGTCTTCCATGCCATACCGAAGAAAGACATCTTCGGCATCGGCATCTTCAAAATCGGAATACCCGGATTGATCGACGAAACGTTGGTAGGCGTCTTGTCCCATGGCTTTCGTGGCGAATTCGCGAAAGGAAACTTGTTTTCGTTGTGGATTCGTGGACGAAAAAAACGAATGTTTCAAATGGGCAAATGTATCGGGAGGCAAGGGATGGATGTGAGGGCCATATTCGACATGCAGGGGGAAGGTTTGCAGGGGAAATCCCATGGTTTGCATCAAGTTCAGTAACAACTGATCTTTTTTTGATTCATCTGTGCCCCGGAAATACCGTCCGATGCCGGCACCGGTGGCCAAACGAACGCCATGAAACATTTCATTGTTGGCACGTCCCCCTATTTCGTGGTCTCTCTCCAAAATGAGAATGGAAACATCGGGACCGCATTTTTCTTGAAGAAGAAGAGCGGCATACAACCCGGCAATGCCCGCCCCAACAATAATGAAATCGTAGGTTTGATGGTGGGGCGAAGACGACACGGAACGAAGTTGTGATGGTGGTGAATGTGTAGAATCCATTATGAGGTCCACCCGTTTCCTTTTTTTTTTTAAAAAAATTATGTGTGTATTTTTCGAGTTTGTCTTTTGTCAAATTTTATATGTATTTTGTATTTTTTTTTTAATCGTCTCGACTTATTTCGGCGTTGGTAAGTCCTCGTTCTGCTTCGCTTGTCAAAGGGGAGAGGCATCCTGTGGTATTTTGTTCTTTGGAAGCCTCCGCCGCTACTGGTGGTTGGATGCAGCGAATTTATAATAAGGTCAATTTCCGAATGCAGTTTTTCGTCGTACTTTTTAATATCATCCAAGTCAAAATCCAAAAAATAGAAATGTATATAATCGGGGAAACTGTTACTTAATTGAAAAATCGATAAATTGGTATACAGATTTTGGCACAATGTATACAAATTCCTTGTTGAAACACAAGGATTCATCATTTGATCCCCCCATGTATTTTTAAAACAAAATTCTGTTTCAGTCCACTTTCGTAACACCATTGCATGCCCGGGTTCGTTTTCACCATGGCATTGTATGAAAAATAATGGTTGGATTCTTTTTTGTAATGCGTTTTTAATTACAGGGTTTGGATGTCCATTTGTATTCAAACGCAAATTATACTCAACATGTTTGAACGAAAGAAATGGTTTCAATTGGGCAAACTTCATCATGAAGTTAAATTTTTTTTTGAAGTCCGCTTGGAAATTTTTCAAAATATAATCGCCCCGAGTCGCGCTATTTATAAGGCAGCCTCCCAAAGTAAATGGGCAGAGTACATCGTCGTATTTACAATTCAATAAGGGTGTTATATCTTTTTTTAAATCATTTACAAAACCGACGAATTGCAAAGGGGTAGCGCCTTCGCATACAGCATCATTTTCTTTTTCTTGAGATGATAATTGATTCTTCCTCCATTTCAGAAAATAACAATACAATGCAATAAACATGTCATCGACATCAGTTTCGTCAATCATTGTCAAAAGTCTAAACGTCCTTGTAATACTTCTTGACAAGGCATGTGCAACACATGTGCCGGAAAGTTGAATCGTTCTTGAAACCGATTTTAAATGGGCGGGTTTTGGTGTCACCGAAGGCGAAGGTGAAGGCGGCTTGTCATCGGTCCATGAACCTCGCAATTCTGTTGTCAACACGCCGTTTTCAGTTATTTCAAGATGCCCGTGTCCGTTTTTTTTGTCATCTTCCCATCGACCTTCGAACATGGACACGTATTTTTTTCTTTTAATTTTCATGAACCCTTTCCCATTTTTTTCGTCATTTTTCCAATTTCCAAGATAATCGATTATTTCACCATTTTTCTTATCAAAAATACGTAATAATCCGTGGCCATATTTTTTATCTTTAATCCAATGCCCATCATACTTTTCTAAGATATTTGTTTCGGCACGAAATATTTCCAATGTTCCTTTGCCATCTTTCATATCGTTTTCCCATTCGCCTTTGTAAGCTTCAACTACCATTCCATATTCATTGAATTTTTTAAAAATCCCTTGTCCGTGTTTTTTGTCGTTTTTCCATTCCCCATCATACTTTTCCACCACTTCTACATCTTCATTGAATTTTTTAAAAATCCCTTGTCCGTGTTTTTTGTCGTTTTTCCATTCCCCATCATACTTTTCCACCACTTCTACATCTTCATTGAATTTTTTAAAAATCCCTTGTCCGTGTTTTTTGTCGTTTTTCCAATTCCCAACATACTCTTCCACCACTTCTACATCTTTATTGAATTTCCTTAAAATCCCCTGCCCGTGTTTTTCGCCATTTTCCCATTGCCCATCATATATTTCGTCAATTTCGTCGAAACTTTCGGGTGTACCATTTTGGTACATTTCTTTGAGTATTTTTCCATCGGAATCAAATTGTTTTATAAGAATCACTCCATTTTTGGATTTGATGACATTAACGTGATTTGATTCCGTCATTATTTTTTGTTTGATTATATTATTTTTTTAAATAAAAAAAAAATGGAATGATTTCTATATATAATGCAAAAATATTATAATTCAAAAGATTGAATGTTTTTCGAGAACCACGCTTTCAACACGGACACCAATCGTTGGCGATACAGCGTGTCGGCGATCATGCGCGCATTCGACGGATTGCGATCCTCGAAATGTGCCATGAAATGATGAATGATGGCGACGGTGTTGGCTTTGCCGTATTTGTCGGCGAGGTCTTCGTATGCAAACAGCGGATATCCTTTGCGACGATTGACTTCATTATGGAAACGCAGGAAGAAAATCCGGAAATGGTCTTTCGTGGTGATGTTGGCGAAATTGGTTCCGGCTAAATAGGCCTTGGCATGTGTCGAGCAAATGGGGCAGGGCAAATTCGTGCAAATATTTTCAACCAAATCAAAGAGTTGTGTTCGCAAAACAGGGAATTCGGATTCTTTGATTTTTTCGGCGAGTGTATGGAAGAGAAACCACGTCGGTTCGCCCCATCGCATTTTTTTGATGGGTTTGTCGGTGGCGGCGTTTTTCGCCGAATCTGGGGAATGATCGGATGTCAATGCGCGCAAGGATGCGGTGACGGTTCTAGCGCGAGTGGGGGGGACGACATCAAGAGGACGAGGAGTTCTCGATGGAAAAGGTTGTTTTGTTTTGGCTACAGTAATGTTATTGGTTAAAGGCGTAAGCGAAGTCTGAAGTGGAGTCGAAGTCGAAGACAACGGTGGATTCTCGCCGATGTGAGTCCGAAACTTGTGGGAGAAGGAATCGTTGGTGGATGTTCCGGTGTATTGAATGGGCATGGCGGACATGCGTCCTGCTCGTCGGCGATTGGTAAATATCATATATTTTTTTTTTTCAAAAATAAAAATATTACAAGGAAGAAAAAAAAACAAATTAAAAAAATACAATAAAATTAAGTAATTAATTCTTTTCCAATAAAAAATAAAGTGATTAAATTACCCATTTAACGTTTTCATTGTTTTTTTTTTGGTGCAAAAATTGAAAACAAAAAGAAAAACCAAATGTCATCATCATCATCGTCTACAGAAGAAATGTCCCTCGCGGATTTAAAGAACATTGTACGCGAATATGTGCGAATCGACAACCAAATGCGTGGCTTGAGTCGCGAATTGGCGTCTTGTCGCCAAGAGAAAAAGAAAACGAGTGCTCAATTGGTGCAAATTATGCGAGACAACAAATTGGATATATTTCAATTGCGAGATGGTCAATTGGCGTATGTTCGCAAGAATGTAAAGAAGCCCATCACCCAAAAGCAATTGTTGACCATATTGGGTGCCTATTTTGAAGGGGATGCCGAAAAAGCCAATGAAGTCGGTAGCTTCATTATGGAAAATCGCGAAGAAACCACGAGAGAAACCATCAAACGCAAAATCAACGTGCAACCGGGTCCTTCCGCAGAAGAGGCGGAAGAAGACAATGGCAATTGATGAATACTTTGGCAAGTCCGAGGCTCGACCCAAAGGGGAGAGGCGAGTCCTCAAGAGAGGCGGTCCGTGACAAGTCCCCGAACTCCGCCCCTTCGGGGCGGAGCATGAGAGGCAGTCCGTGACAAGTCCCCGAACTCCGCCCCTTCGGGGCGGAGCGGAGAGGCAGTCCGTGACAAGTCCCCGAACTCCGCCCCTTCGGGGCGGAGCATGAGATGCAGTCCGTGACAATATAAATATAAATATAAACATGTTGTGTTGAATCACAATTATATTTATTTTGTTTTTCAATCAATCAATCCATTTTGATTAGCTTGTTGTTGTTGTAAAATAAAAAAAAAAAAAACACAACGCCACACCAAAAAAAATGCCCAAACAAACATTAAACACAGAACGAAATGTATTGTTGATAACCTCGGAGGATGACACAACTCAATATTTGCGCGATCATTTTGCCGGGCGAGTTATCTTGGTATCCGGGGAACCATCTTCATGCGATCCCTTTCCTTTCCTCCAAACCAATTCAAAAAAGTCATCCAAATGGTGGAACTTTCCTGTATTCCATTATGTGAAAAACAAATTGTTTGGAAAAGACGCGGTTGCTGCGGACCAAATAGATGGCATGCCTTTGTCAATTTATTGCATGGGGGACATTCACAAAATCATGTCCTCATTGACGACAGGAAATTATTTGATTCATGCCGAGTTTTATCATGTGCGCGAATTTAGTTGTAATGACGGGAAGTCAACCGTGGATCGTCCTTCTCCAATCTTTCCGGGAAAATCCATTAGTGTGGCCCAAGTTCCCTTAAACATGCATGGCCGGGGTATATTCGTTCCGCGCATGTTCCCCGCTCGCGACGACATTTATTACAACATTTTGAACGAACATACCCTCGTGGATATACGCGAATCAAACAAACCCACCAATGCTTGTCGCGATGCTTGTCACAAAGGATTATACATCACCCCCGTTACAAAAGTGGATGAACATACGTATGGATATCATTTGTTGCGTTGTTCGACCAATTTAGCGGGACCCACCGATGATGTGTGTGACACGGATACCATAATTTTGGCGGCGGTCAATCATTTGGCCGAACAATATTTTGATAAGCCTGTTGACTTGAATCATGTGTTGGCACAATTGTATTGTAATGACACGAAGTCCTCGGATCGAAGGACGTCCGAAGAAGGCTCCGCCAAACAAACAATAACAACAAATAAGAATCAAAAGAAAGCGACCATCAAACAGCATAGTGTCAAAACCAAGGACATGCCCCCCGAAGCACTCATTGCCTTTTGTTCGTTTTATTCGGGCAAAGGATTCGAAATCGCCGAACAAGAAGAAACCGAACCAATCACGGATTATCCCAATACATCCATCTTTGATTCGTATTACAAGAATACATCCGTTCTCACCAAACTCCGTTTCCGTTTGAAAAAAGATGTCCTCAATGAATCAAAGAAATACGTTGAACAATTTGATGTGGTCTTGTATCCGGGGTCTGTATTTATGATGTCCTTGGAAACCAATCGTTTGTATACACATGAGATTGTGCCATCCGTTTTGCCCGTGGAAAAATTACCCACGCGATTGAGCTATGTGGTGCGTTGCTCGACAACCATGGCGCAATACAATCAAACCGACGGACAAACATTTTTAACGAATGATGACGACGACACACAAAAAAATTGGACAAAATTGCGGCCTCCTTGCGATGAAGAAGAAATAGATAAGTTAAAGGAATTGTATTATGAGGAAAACACGACGTCCCGAGTGATGGATTATGGCAACCAAGATACATTTGCTTTCAGTTTAAACGAAGGGGATTATTGGTGTCCCAACGTGCGTCGTATATAAAATAACATGTACAATCTGTTTTTGTTTTTGTTTTGTTTTGTTTTTCCGATAAGTAAATCTGTTCTTTTTACAAAACGATATTTTTTTTCATTACCATAAATGTATAATATATAACACAGAAACAACCGAAAAAACAGAAAACAAAAAAAATTAGAAACGGAAAACGGAAAACACCAAAAGAAAAAAAAAACATGCCATCCGAGTTTGCCTTTTTCGTGAATGACGAGTTGCGTTTTGCGGAACCCATGAAATCGATACAATGCGAAGGCATTAGTAAAAACGGTCATCGATGTCAGCGTCAAACGGTGATTGGTTCCCCGTTTTGTTGGAATCATTTGTTGTCGGCCCACCATTTGCGCATCAAAGAGAGTCGCATCCCCCATGCCGGAAAGGGATTGTTTGTCATGAAACCCGACCAAGCCCCCCGTACTCCCGTATTCCGCAAAAACGATCTGGTCGTCCGTTATTACGGTGAACACATCAACAAAAACACGTTGGATGAGAGGTATGGGGAATACACGGCGCCCTATGGGATTCAAATCCAACGAGATGAATATGAAGACGGGGCCATGCAACGTGGTGTGGGATCTCTCTTGAATCATGTGCCGAGAGCCCGCACCAACGTGGAATTCAAAGTGCGAGGTCCATGGGGGCAACGTTACATTGCATTAATCGCCAAAAAAAACATATACGATGGCGACGAATTGTTGGTGAATTATGGGAGAGATTATCGATTCCATGAACCCACGCGGTATACGGTGCGTTATCGTCGTCCTGCCCCCCGTCGGGGGAGAGGCACTCACCGTCGGCGTCCTCGTCGTCATCCTTGAAAAAAAAAAGCTGCCTCGACGCTTCGCTTCACGCGACATGTGCTCTCCTTAATGGGAGAGCCGGAAGGCGACAACCCGCTTCGAGTCATTTTTTTTTGTTTACACAAACATGAATATATATATTTTTTTTTTCATTTTACTTTATAAATTGGTATCGATGATTCATTTATAAAATAAAATCCCAATCCAAAATCCCAAAATGACATCCGAAAAAGAAGAAGAAGAACATAAATCATTGATACATCGAATCATCCTAGAATATGTGTCCATTCAACAAAGATTAGAAAATCAACAACCCATCATCTATGATTTCCAAGAATTGAACAAAAGAGTGCAAAATCATCCACTTTTCAAGTCTTTCACATTGAAATCCTTCGATGAAATCAACGCAATATTTAAATTCGACGAATGGCAAGAAGGATTCCAATCTATTATGCCGGGATTCCGTTTTTATGTGGGATTGTCCTCATACACATCGTTTCTGGCGTGGTCCGACATGCGCGTTCCCGACATGGTGGTGTACAGCAATACCAATTTATTTTGTCATTTCCATGGTGGCAACGAAATGACGATTTTCATGTGGAACCAACCCAACGTTCCGATTTGTACATGTCATTCATTGTTTGATTTGTATTTTTCTTTCAACCAAACCATAAAATTCGGGACGCATCCCCACGTATTGGGCGATTTTTTGTTTTTGTTGCCTCCCCAAGAAACGGAAGATTTGTTTCTTGGACCCAATGACGGAGAGAATGATTATATTATCAACAAGAGTCATAAAGGATTTCACCACAAAACACGTCTTTCTCATTATATGAAAAACGATAAGATTGTATTGTAATTTCATTTTTTAATACATTTAAATACATTTGATAATTTCATTTATAAGTGAAAATAATTTATAAAAAAAAAATCTTTATAAACAAAGATGCAACTAGAATCCTTGCTCTATATTTGGTATCAGCCATGTGGTTACAAGGCCATGTATGATTTTATCATGCATTTTTGCTTCTTTCTTTCAATCTTTCGTTGTATACAGATTGCCATGTATTTTGGATATGATATATGTGTGTATACTGTCTTGGTTCCATTATTAGGATTACTATTGCATCGTGGATTTGTTGTATTTCATGATTGTTGCCACGAATCCTATTTTCCGTCGATAACATACGCCGAAAAAAAAAGAAAAAATCCAATGAATGTAATCATTGCTACGTTGTGGGGTATTTTCACCATGACATCTCCGAATTGGATGTTGGATCACGGGATTCATCACCAAACCAACGGACGTCTGCATAACAAATATGGATTCAAATTCAATGAATTATTGTATTACAATGCAGAGCAATACCGCCGTTTTACCAAAATGCAAAAATGGATTTTTTCTTTTTTCCATACCCCCCTGGTGTTTTTCATTGTATTTCCATTGTTGTATTTTGGGGTCATTCAAAGAGGAATATATCTTGTAAAAAAATGGAAATATGGCGACAAAATTCATAGTTCTTGGAGTACCATTTGGACGCACCATATAATCAACAATGTGGGAGTATACATGCTAATACGTTTCGCCATGCGTTATAATATGGTTGTGCCCTATTTATTGGCTACGTATATAGGATGGCTCATTAATTTTATCTTTTTCTTCAATCAACATACGTATAATCCGTGTTATGTTGTCAAAGACGAAGAATGGTCGCAGAAAGAAAGTGGTATTTTGGGATCTTCTTTTATTCAAATTCCGATGGTATTCAAATATTTTACGATGGGTATTGAATATCATCATGTTCATCATATGAATACCAAAATTCCGGGATATCACACACAAGAGTATCATGAATCTGTGTATGAAGTAGGAAATGGCAAACTTTTTGACAATGTGGTGCATCTATCTTTGTCACAATGTATGTCTAATTTGTGGTTGGTTTTGTATGATGAAACCAAACAGAAATATATAACACGTCAAGAGGCAGACGCCGAAATCAATAATAAAAAACAGGAGTAAATACAATTTGTGTGTTTGTTTTTGTGTATGTTTGTGTTTTTTTTTCAGGTAAATTGTAAAATAAGAAACATTTTTTTTTTCAAAAAAAAATAAAGTCTATTTATTATTTTGTGTTTCAATATCTTTCAAAACATACTTTATAAATTGTGTCATTGAAAAAGGAATGATAAGAGGATACATAGGCGCCACACATATTCCACAGAAAATGCCACCCAAAACAGGAAATCCCGCCCAACTCGGCCCTTCCACGTTGCGTCGAGGACAATATGCCAAAGTGCCGTCAACAGAATGATCCAAATACAAAATCAGACCACTTACCCCGCCCACAAAACCAAATGCCGTCGCGAACGTGGGTATATAATCGTAATAGGCCAATTGTAACCTCGGCTTCAAGGATTGAAAGATTTGACGAAAGGAAGACATTTTTTTCTTTTTATTTGTTTATTTTGTGTGTTGTTTTGTGTTGTTGTTGTTGTCCAAAAACAAATAAAACTCAAAAAATAAAAAAATAAAATAATGATTCCAAGCTACAAATATAAACTCTGCGACGTGGCCACATATTTCAACATGAGCGAATCCACGAGAGACAAATCATGGGCGATTTGTACAAATCCCAAATCGGTGCATGCCGATCCAATCTCTCGTGCCAAGGCGCAAATTTTCAAAATCACTTTGACGAAATCTCCCGCCGATACGCCCTTTTCTCTTTCCAGACTTTGTAAAACCAATCGACAGGCTGTCTCCTCGGTCGCATCGATCCATGGCCCCACATATTCCACCAAATCGTCGTGAAAATCCGATTCTTTGCTACTTATGTACAATTGTTTGTCTCTCTCCTCATCCATGTATTTTTCCAACAAAGTTTGCAATACATGAATGCATTGTTTTGATGATGGTTGTTCGTGTTGTGATTGTGAAAGCGGGGACGATGGTTCGCCATCGCCACCAGCATTATTGTTTTCATTCACACGTATATTACAACAAGAGGATAAAATTTGAATCCATGTTTTCGGGGACATTTCTTTTGATAAATTCATGGTGCCCGCCCCTTCGGGGCGGGCCAACGCATCATCCTGGAAGCGGATGTCGCCGAAACGAACCAAAGAAAACAAAAAATCCGTCATGACAAGGGGATGACTTTCGGCCAATCGGCTCGCCATCTCTCCCTTGTCCGTCAAATAATATTCTGTTTCTTCTTTGTTTTCTTTTTCCTTCGATTTTGACAAACAAATAAATCCTCCCTTTTCCAACACCGACACGATTTGTTGGACTTCGGTCTCCATGTGCATTTCCATGCCTCTCAGCGTTTTTATTTCCGCGGCAACTTTGTCGCGCAATTGGGCCACTTGTTGGAAAGATTTCGCGTCCTCTTTGATAAAACGATGTTCATTTTCCAAGGTCTGCATCGCCCTCTCCGCCTCCTTCCGTTTTTTATTGACCGTTTTGTCCCGTTTTTCCATCCAATCCAAATAAGACAAACACGCGGCTTCACTCGTTCGAAGACAAGTGGAAATGTGTCTCTCCTTTTGTTCCAAAGCCAACTCCAATTCTTCCACGGTGGCACGTTGTTTCTTTATGTACGATGTCCACACCTCCATCATCATACTCTGTTGGGCGAATTCATGGAAGCGGTTGCGTTGTCCCTTTTTCAAGAGCGACAACACCATACGATAATCCATTTGAAATTTGGATTCGAGACGTTGGGGCGTATTCGACAGGACTTGTTTCCATTGTTCGCGTGTTATACTCCCGTCTTTGAACAAGGTGGGCAATAGAATCGCATTGCCCACAACATCAATGCCGCGGCGACCCGCCCGTCCCGCCATTTGGGTGTATTCGTGGGCGAACAATGTACGAAACCCAGCAAACGAAGAAGAAGAAGAAGACGACGACGAAGAAGATCCATCGGGTTTCTGCAATCCCGTGAATACCGCCGTACGGATGGGACAATCCAATCCAATGGCAAACGATTCGGTGGCAAACAACAAACGAATCGATTTTTGGGCAATCAACAATTCCACCACCTCTCGCAACACCGGAATCATTCCGCTGTGATGGATGCCCACGCCTTTCTCCAACAAGGCAATGAGTCGCTGGTATTCGGGCAACGCCAAATATTCGCGGTAATTGGCGAGTTTAGACCGCAAGAATTGTTCGCAGGTATGGGCAATCGTATAAGGTTCTTTGGCGTCGAAGGGCCACATACTCTGGGTGATTTCGGCGGCGGCTTCCTCCACTTGACGGCGGGAAAAAACGAAGACAATCGCCGGCAACAAACAATCGTCCACGTCGGGATCTTGTTGTCCTTTCATGAAGGTGGCGAGAGAATTTAAGGTATGTTGGCGATGGATGCGGACGCGGTGTTCTTTGTATACGCGCAAAACGAAATCCATGCTATTGAAAGTGGCATCGTCCAACCCCATTTTCGGGGACTTGATCGTTAACAGGCGATTGGAGACACTCCGGATTTGTTGAACGGTGGATTTGGTGCCGATGGTTTTCAGTGCCGCTTCCGTAGTTGGCAAAAAGACATAATGGGTGAGAGGTACAATACGATGATTGGTTCCCGCCAATACCACTTGTTTTTGTGTTTGTGTTCCTTCGTTCTCTTCTTTTTCTGTTTTGGTTTCTGCGGTTCCTTTCGTCGTTTCAATCCACGATGCGAAGCGGAGTGGACCATCGAGGGTGGCACTCAACATGAGCATCTGAATGTGGGCGGGCAACGTCATGATGGTTTGTTCCCAGACATGTCCACGGTCGGCGTCATTAATATAATGGACTTCGTCCATGATGACACACCCCAAATCGTTGGCAATGTCGAGTTGAAGAACCGAAGAAGACGGGTTGTTTGGATTGGTTTGGTTTCCATTATGATTATGTGACAAAAAAATCGCATTGTTGAGAATCTCCGCGGTCACCAACAACAATTGGGCGGAAGGATTGGTTTTGATGTCGCCGGTGCACAATCCTACCGAAATGTCGGGAAATTTCCGGGAAAATTCGTGGAATTTTTGATTGCTCAAGGCTTTGATGGGACTGGTATAGACGACTTTTTTCCCCAACGTCAAAACGAAATGACGAATGGCAAACTCGGCGGGCAAGGTTTTCCCCGACCCAGTCGGAGCACACACGAGAACATGATGTCCTTGGATCAAACCATGGATAGCATGTTTTTGGAAATCGGAGAGGGGAAAATCAAACCCGAAATGTTCGTCGGTTGTTTCCACTTTTTGATCGTCTTTTTGTTTGTTTTCATCGTGGTTGTTCAAGTCCTCTCCCCTTCGGGGGGAGGCAGTCCGTGTTTCAAAAGGTAAATTATACGTATTGATGGGCATGGGTGTTTTTGTTTCTTGTGATTTTTATATTTTTTCTTTGAATTAACTTTTGTTTGTTTTTCTTTGAAAAAAATATAAAAAAAATCGTTTTATGTTTATTTTTTTTTCGTTATTTGCGAGGATGGGATCGACGTGTTTTTCGGCGAAGGTTGTTGCGACGGGGAGTTTTATGAAAACCGCCCGACATAATTATGTTTTTTTTTTTACAAAAATACTTGTTTTGTTTAATACAAAGAAAATAAATTTGTGCAAACACACTAACCCAACAAACAATCCAAAACTAAAATCAAATAAAAATAAAAAAAAAACACAATCCAATCGAAAACCAATCCAAAATCCAAAAATGACAACGACCACCATTTTCCCCATGAACACGAATGATTACAACCACCGCGGGGTGCCCGATTCCCATTTCGGTCTTCTCTCGGGGCATCATGCCCGTACCGACGAATTAAACGACCGTGTCTATTCCCGTAATTTTTCCGACCAACCCTTGCCCCCCAATTTCGATCCCCGTCCCACGCCCACCAAATACTCCCGTTTCCCCATGATCGAACGTCGGGCTAAAGATGTCCAAGTTCCCCTCGAGGTCGGCACCCCCTACCAACCCTCCACCAATTTCGCCGACATCACAGGAAAAGCTCCCGTCGGTTTTTATTTAGCCAACATCGACACGGAAACCATCCTCCAAAATCGTCATGTGGCCTATCAGCGCCATGCCGACCAGGGGGTCTACGTCCCCGATTCTTCCAGTGATTTGTATGGTTTCGCCGCCGTGGGTCGCCGTGAAGATTTGTCCGAACACGATGGTTTGTTTAAAAGACACACCCTACAAACCACCGGATCCAAAATCGCCCACATGACGGGGCAGCATTTATTCCACAACAATACTCGTACGCAATTACGAGGATTGTAAAACACAAATAAAAAAAAAATAAAAAAAAATATAGGATAACATAGAGCCCCTTTGAAAAAAGAAAAGATTTGCCTATATTTTTTTAAAAAAAAAAGAAACAAAAACAAAACAAAAAACAAAACAAAAAACATGAACACACACCCAACAACAACAAATTATGAATTGGACGGAACGTTTTGGTTATTTTTGTTATTGGCCATCGTAGCCATCGTTGGTTTCTATTGGCAGACAAGACGTCCATTGACAACCAACGAAGGCTTCACTTTGCCCACCTCCCTAAAACTGGAATCCTTTGAAGATTACGACGCCGAGTTCCGCGACACCATCGACCAAACCGCTGCCTTTGCCAAAGAGCAAGTCGATATTCTCTGGACCAATACCCAAATGGATGCCGAGACGTCTGCCGTCTTGGATATACAAGGCACCCTTGTGCCCGAATTCAAACGTCGCCAGCTCAAACAAATGGAGACTTCCAAAAAAAGCAAATGTAACCAGAAATCCAAGGACTTATCATCATCGTCCAAAGACCTAAATGAGAGTTCTCATTTGAAACAAATGCGATCGTTTGATTGGAACCGCAAACCGTATCAACCATGCACGGTCGTGGATGATCAGGAGGGTGGCTACAAAAAGGGACAATTCACCCACATTCTGGCTCTCCAACGAACCATTTACGAACAAGACGATTTGATTTTCTTTTTGCGCAAATGTGCGTACTGGTTGCGTCCCGGGGGCTATTTAGCCGTGCAATTGATGGAACCCGACGATTGGGCCAAACAAAGTATTCCCCCTCTCGCTAAAAAGTTGTCGCGGCTCTCTTCGTTTCCAACAAAAAACAACAACGACCTTGACAAGTCCACGACTCAAAGAGGAGAGGCAGTCCGTGCCAAAGGCTGCCTCTCCACTTCTCTCCGAGGACTTGACAAAACATCCTTTGAACGCAGCGAGATTGACATGATCCACACGAAATACATTTCCGAGTACACCCCCCAATCATCCGCCAACAACAAAAATAGTGTCTCTCTATTGCATCACACGGAAACATTCCAAGATGCGGCCAACCCGGAGAAAACATTCCAAAAACGAACCACATTCCGTCATGTCGACAAATCCATTGAAGAAATCACCCAGGACATCGAGTATTGTCGTTTCCAAGTGGCAGGAAAATATGATGTGTCGGATCAAACCGCGTCCTCGATTTATTTATTTCGTTATTTGGGTTAAAAAAAAAAGAAAAGAAAAACATGGAACAAATTTATAATGACAACGACGACGACAACCTATCGATTACCACATGCATCTATGTTGTCATTGCCGCCATCATAATATGGTTCCTCTATTTGAAAATACGATATCCATTTTGGGGATCCCAACCGGTATTGCATACCTATGATTGGAGAGCCCGTCTTTTCCAAAAACGGCCACGCATCATTGAAACCAAAGTGACGCCGAATATCATTCACGAACAAAATACCACGTTATTTTCGTTGCCCTACGATGAATGTTCTCTCGACACGAAAAAAGAAATCTGCCGATTGTTGGTGGCGTATTACATTCCCTCGGATCGAATCACGTATTGTATGACGCCGGCGCTCTTCGATGTCTATTTTCGGGGGAGTTTTCGGCGACCTATCGTCACCATGTGGAGAGAACCTACCACCTTTTCCCAATTGGCAAAAAACACGTCCTATAAAATCGTTGGATGTATATGTAGTCGCGGAATCTATGTACGATTGGGAGAGGCTGAAACATCGGTAGAAGGATTTTATTTTGATTGGTTGACCTTTCGACCAACTGCCTCTCCAAAAGAGTCTTTAACACAAACACAAACACAAACACAAACACAAAAAATGTTCGAAATCCACGAATGGCGACAACGCCGCCTAACATTACAAACCTATGTGTCTGCCTTTCGAAGAGACAACAATATCATGGGAGAAGGGGGAGAAGGATGCGCGGGTGTCATTCCCATGGTGTCGTTTGCCCAAAGCATGTATTATTTGCCTCTCGTCTATCGCCAAAATAACGACACCCAGAGGGGAGAGGCAGAAAACCAAACCAAATTGGACCGTTTGCCCCAAAATTTCCGCATCCGCCGTATTGAAACGGACGACAACATTCATTTTTTGCAGGATTTCATGGAGACGTTGCATATGGGTCGGCAACACGCGGCGGCCATTTTCGCGCCGTTGCCCGCCCTCTTCGAATGGATCAAAGAGAGACAATTGATGGTGTGTGCACTCCAACAGTACGATCATTTGTATGCGTTGTATTTTTTCCGACATGCCAATCTAAAATACGATGATTTGGAGAGCACGGGTGCCAACGATGTGTTGCATTTGGTGGCGAGTTATTCGAATATGGTGTTAATGAAGGACATTGCGGACGGGGAACAAAAAGCCGATGCCATGTTTTACTTGGGATTCCAACATGCCTTGCACTCGGTGGTTACAGAAAAACGAACCACGCGATCCATTCATCTCTCCCCATCCGAAAAAAAACAAAGGAAAGGGCAACGATCGTCGTCGACGTCGTCTCTCATGGATGGCAAATACGGATTATTGAGTGTGGATGAAATCGGACACAACACGAAATTGATTCCCTACTGGGAACAATCGTGTAGTCCGTTGTGGCGAACTGCATCGGCCTATTATTTATACAATTATGAATGTGCGGCCATGCCGTATGCAAGTGAAGACTGTTTTGTGTTGATATAAAGAGAGAGAGTATTGCAAAAACAAAAGGGAATAAAACAAAAATTAAAAAAAAAAAAACAAAAACACAAAAAAAAACACAAAAACAAATATTATCCGAACATTTGTCGCATTTCCGAATAGGTCATCTCTCGGCCGACTTGTTGTTTGAATTTTTCACTCTGTTTGTCGAATTCGGCTTCCAACGCATTCTTGGTGATGGTTCCGGTGGCCAATAGGCGGGCCACTTTGTCTACGGTCTCTTTTTCCAATTGATTCATAACTTGTTGAACTTTTTCTGCTTCCGACATTTTTTTTTTCAAAACAAGTAAAATACAAATGAATTAATAAATTTATGATTGGGATGAATTATTTTTATTTGAAAAAAAAAACGAGTGAGAGAGAAAATGATCCTTCACTTTTTTCTTCACCTTTGTCTATAGGGAAAAAAAGAGAGAGAATGATCCTTCACTTTTTTTTTCTTCACCATTGTCCACAGTCCAATAAGACATGGTTGCGAAATCATAAAATAATTATTGGAATTTTTTTTGTTTATATTCATTTATTAACAAAAAAATATAAATTAAGAAAATGGATGTGGAAATCATCCCCCAAGAACAAGTCACGGAGACAAGGACAAGTTTGGTAGAAGTTGTTGTGGAGAAGAAGGAGAAACGTTTTGTGGATCCTTTCCCAAGAATTCGCCTGGCTTCAAAATGGAAATTAACCGACAGTGGGTCGTTTATTATTTCAAGACCCTCTGTGAAGGCGTCAAGTCTCCCTCCAGCAAGTCTCCCTCCAGCAAGTCCTCGGAGCGAAGCGGAGGGGCAGCCCGTGGCAAGTCCTCGGAGCGAAGCGGAGACGCAACCTTTGTTTCAAAGCGAGGCAGAAACGCAGCCTTTATTAAAGACATGTCCAATATGTTTGGACGAGGTAAACTCCAGAGACGAAGAGACAGAGCTGCCCGTTTGTCCCATGGAAATGTACCACGATCCTAAGGAAATGTGTCACAAGGAATGTTTGATGCAATACGTGAATAGTGTGATGAATGGAATGTACCCAGGCACGTGTCCTCCGTTGTATTGTCCACAGAGTCATGTATGTCGCAAACAAAAGAAAAGTATCACAACGACAACAAAACTACGTCCCATTTTGCTATATGACAATCTATTGGAGGTGCACAAGGGCATGGAAAAGTACATTAATGCGGCCAACCAGTTATTGTCCATCAAATGCGGAAATTGTCACAAGATGGGCAACTTTGGCTGCATTCCGGTGGCAAAAGACATGAAACACAAGAAACTCAATGTCAAGCAATTTCTTCGATTGGAATCGACCGCCGAGTTCAACAAGGATTTCATGCGTCCCACCGCCTTGTACAGTGCCGGATTGTTGTCCATCGAGGAATATTATCAGTACTTGACGAAGAAATTATTCCCACCGGGATACATGACCATGGAGGAATTGAATGCGTTTGCATACAAAAGAATGGAGGATTGCAGTGCGTGGATTTTCAATGTCGAACGTCGCAATAATTTGATGTTGCGTTTTTTACGCGATTATCCCCGGTTTCAAACGGCGTGTTGCAAAAGAGTTCATTGTTTTCGTTGCAAGAGTGCTTCGGATCACAAGGACACATCGTGTGATGATAATCTGGCCGGAATTACCCGTCGTGCACATCACGGGGAAATATTGAATTGTCCGGGGTGTTCGGTGCAATTGGTACGCAGCGATGGGTGTTCGAAAATGACGTGTGTTTGTGGCAGAGAATTCGATTGGGAAAGGGAGGTATTGCAGCAAATCAAATTGATGGAATTCAGAGCCATGTTTCCGGAGGATCCCAACCAAGGATGTGTGGACATTTTTTTTCGCTGCATACACGCAAGTTTTGAAGAGGATATGAATCATCAAAGATCGTCGGAACCGGAATTGGAACGTATTTATGAAATGGCACAGAATTGGTACAAGTTGAATCAAACTACGATTGACAGTATGCTGGTGCAAGAGCTACGACGTCGTCATCATCCGATGTGCATTAATCGAATTTGTTATATCGAATATTATCGGAAAATATATCAATTTCCTTACAGTAAAACCGTGGGGTATCGAAAGGCATTGTCGTTGTGGTGCGATTCCCACCATAAAGAAATGCTGAGATGTGAAAGTCAAAGTCGGGTTGCCATCAAATCGATATTGTCCACTTTTTGTCCAACAGAAAAGGACAAACTGCAAATGTCCTATGGTTTCAACAAATGGAAGGTGCCGATTTATTTCGAAAGAATATCCCTGTTTCGCTATTCTTGCATTGTCAAGGGCGAAGCAAAACCCCAGAGTGTGATTGTAAAAATTGTGACGGAAATGAACGAATATTTGGAATTGAGGAAAAAGGAAACATTAATCGACATTTTGGAGGAGTTTTGTGGGGAAGTCAACGAAAGAAACACGGTGTTCTTTTGGATGAGTCCGTTTGTGAAAAAATACGTATTTCGAATGGTAATCACAAACCGCCTCCCCCCTTTGTCGTCGGAGGAAGAGCCCACGGACAACAAAGACGAGAAACAAAAAACGGACGACTCCCCTTCACGGGGCAACTGTGGATTGGCCTTGAAACATGAGGGAGACAGAAAAATCATCATGTCTTTTATTTCCAATAAAAATTTTGAAATGATGACGAATTTGTTGACATTTCAATCGTTGGAACACAATGACATGTTTCGTGTGGTGGCACCCCAATTGGTCTTGTATGACGAGTTTCCGGATTCTTTACAGAAAAGATTGAACACGGTGCGCGCTATTTTGCCCAGGGATGATGACTCTTCTCGTCTTGGTTCCCCTCTTCAAAAAATGATGGACATTTGGTCATTGGTGGAAGACGAGAAAATTCAAGTTGAAGAGGAGATGCAGGAAGAAAACCGTGTCGTATCATTATCAGCGGAAGAGAAGATAAAGTTATGTTTTAAGAATTTACCAAACGTCCGACAACTTTTGCGTTTGGTTGGTGGGGCGGTGGACAAGGAAGAAAAATTGCTTCTAATGGAGGAAGAAGTCGAGTTGATTTGTTCGTTCACATGGAAAGATTTTCTGTCTTTTTTGGTGGATTATACGACACTTTTGTATTCAAATGTGTATTTGGTGGCCAAGCACATTTCCCATTTGTTGGAAATGGAACACAAAGAAAATGCCGTGTTTGTGGCGGCTACGCATGGGGTATCAAACCAAAGCATGTATAAAGCGATGTGTTTCATTTATTTCCACGTCCAGGAAATAAATGAATGGTATGCGTACAATGAAAGTTGCCAAGAACCATTGGTGCGATTTTCTGAGGGATGTGCTTGTGTGCCTCGACATACAAAAGGTTGTAACTTTAAAAATAAAACATCGTCATCGTCCTAACCGACATTGATCTTTTCAAATAATTTTTTTTTCTTCTTTAAATCGAACCTTTATAAATAATGAAATCTTTATTCTTAATCTTTATTCACCTGCTCGTTTCCTAAGGCTGTCAGGCGACGCCGACTGCCTGCCTTGTGTACTCGCAGGTTCACCAGCAATTTTGTCACCACAAAATCGTTTTGTAATTCCCTCGTGCATCAACTCACCCACCACCTTCTTCTCGTTTTACTACTTGTTCTGACGACAAACACTATGGTTTGCAATTTGCAAAAGTTTGTTGGCATGAATATCACAAAACAAACCCGAAAATACGAATCCAGTGACTTCCCCCGTCGACCAACAATCCCGAATATTATTGTCCCGGTGCTTTTCACACGCGGAATACGTGCAACTGGCACTGTCGACTCCTTCCCCCGCACATAACACACATTTGATCATGACCCCTTTTCTGCACGAGCAACACAAATTCAAATCGTTTTCGAGACAAGCGACATGACAATGACGTTCCATCCGATGGAACGTCCAGTATGTCGTTCGATGGTCGGTGCCATCAATGCGACGGCGGCAAATATCACAAATATTGGACGGACACAAGTCATGGCAATACAGTGGACCGTTGTCTTCATCATCGCACATAAGATGCAAATTGTTGGCGTTGTCGGTGACATCGCACACCTCACATATATTCATTTTCTGTTCGACACAAAACGTCGTAAAACACGGTTCACAAAACAACACGGGATTCATATTGTCATCAAAAGAATCAAATCCACGGAATAATTTCGTTTGAACGACATGGTTGTCCTTTACATCATCGTCGGTGAAGAAACGGCGGCATACAAAACAACTTTCTTGTTCTTCTGCCATTTTATTTGGGGGGGTGGGGGGGCAACCTGTGGTTTTGTAATTTATTTATTTATTTTTTTTCGACAACATGTGTAGCTTTTATATAAATTTTTATTTATAAGCAGCGGCGACTTTACGCCCACAACAATTGGTCTGCATAAAAACCGGGGGTGCCTCGTCGATGGCGGTCTTTTTCATGGCGACGTTTGTAGGCGCGTCGGCGACGCGTCGCAAACGATTTGCCCCGGGTGGCCATAAACGTCGGGTAATCCCCCATACCTGCCGCACCGACGCTGGCTAGTTTTTTGCCATCTTTTTTGGAGAAAACATCAAGTTTTTTGCCCGGAATGGTGGACAAACGAACGGTGACTCCCAGCCGTTTGGCTTGTTTGCGAGTATACGCTCGAATGGTATATGGTGACAGCATGGATTGTTTTTGGTTTCAATGTTGTTGTTTTTTTTTTTAAATATATATTTTTATTTTTTTTAATGTTTCTTTGAGTCGTTTCTTCTAATTAATCGGACATAAAATATATATTTTTTGTTTGTTGAATTGTTGGTTGTTTCTGTTCACACATAATATCGTAAAATAACAATGCCGGAACCTCCCTTGGCACCGGGGTGGTTTGTACTGCTTCCGGAACTTGACCCTCCACCCCCATTGCCCGTATTGGAATCCGCCGCACTGGGTCTGATATTTGTATAATTAATACCACCGTTTCCTCCAATTCCATAGGTGAGTCCAGTTAAATCAGAGATGGTGCCAGCACCACCGACACCAGCCACACCATTGAATCCATTTCCACCATTTCCGGAACTACCACCACCGCCCCCCGCCTCCTCGTGAAAACGAACCACCAACTCCTCCCGCCCCACCGGCCGAATCGGTGGCTTTGGCTCCACCTGCCCCCGATTGAACATACCTACTGTAATATCCACCCGATCCGCCGTACGCGGTAATGGTGGAACTGGGACTCACCACAATCATCGAATCCTCGCCCGAAGAACCCGAAGATTCGGGAGACGATGCTCCGCCTGCCCCACCATCTCCCACGGTAATTTGGAGAGGAGTGGTCAAACATTTGTCTAAATCGAAAAATCCGATGCGAACTTGTCCGCCGCCGCCTCCGCCGGCGGCGCCATTGTCGTGGGAACCGCCGCCTCCGCCACCGCCGCCCACAATCAAATAAACAATACGTCCCCCGGGCAAGGGAGGCATCCAATCTTGCACGCCCACATCAATAAACGTAAAGGTAAGAGGATAAGATGGCAAGGGTTTGATGGGCAAACGTGTCAAACACGATTTGGCTCGTAATAATTTAGCGCGTTTGTTTCGAACGGTATTCGTCATTGTGTAAGTTTTTAGTGTTTTGTGTTTTTTGGGTTGTTTTTATTGTTGATTTCCCAAATATAAAAAAAATATCTTTTTCTTATTTTATAACAATACAATAAAAATAAAATATATACAAACCAACAAAATAAACGCACACACACACATACACATATTTAAAAAGAAAAGGGAAAAAAAATAAAATGAGTCATTTACCATCATATACATCTCCCACCCCGGTTGTTGATTACGATAAGCTTATAGCAAAAGGCAATGATCTTGCGAAGATATCCCCGTCCCCGTCCCCGTCCAAGTCCAAGTCCAAGTCCAAGTCCAAGTCCAAGTCCAAATCAAAAGAGAAACAATCAACACAAAAAAAAACCAACACACCGACGCCACCAAAAACTGGATGGAAAAAACACGATTGCCCTTTTTGTAATTTACGTGCACAAGCTCCGCTTGGTCTGGATTATCAACATGAATATAAGAAGTATCAACATGAATATAAGAAGTGTAAAAACCTGCAACAGAAAATCTTGCAAGTAAATGATAAATTAACCGACACAGCAACAAAATTTATGGATGACATTAAAACATTGAAAACAAAAAATCTTGAACTAACCGATGAAAATCTTGAATTAAAAAAAAAGATAAATAAAACATTAAAAAACCGTCATCACAGCCGTCCCAAGACGGCTGCTGACGGCGTGCGAAAACCCCCTTCACGTGCGCGTTCAGCTCATAATCTTAAACGAAACTATTCCGCAATAAAACGTCCTCAGTATATGAACAACATTGTAATTTGATCAAATAAATAAAATATTTTGTTATTGACTTTTTTTTTTAATTACAAAAAACAAAAATTACAAAAACAACAACAAAATATGACAAGACAAGACAAGTCCCTGAAACAAACGGGTAAAAACACAAACAAAACCAAAACAAAATTATAATAATTCCTTCATGACATTGTTGCCCAAAACGGGATAACTGGCTTCCATGAGAATGCCACACTGTCCGGCTCCGCCATTGAACTTGGCACCGCGGCCCAAATAAATGTAGCCCTCGTCGCCCCACGTCGTCGACCAGCTGTTCTTGACCTTGTAAAAGTCCAATCCATCTTCCGTGGTGCCATATCCCACCGCCAAAACGCCATGATCCAAATTCGTGCCACATGTGCCGGTGAACACGCCACTCTTGTACAATTGGAAATCGCGTTGGTCGGCTTCAATGGCGACACTCACGGGTTGCATCGATAATGCGGTCATCATCGCCGCATCGGAATTTGCCGTCACATCGACGTATTTGATGGGCGCCGTGCCCTCCACGGGTTCACATCTATCGCGTTGACAAGACCCCGACGTTTTGGTGACACCACTAATGTAGGGATAATCGATTTCGGTACACAATCCGCCGTTTTTCTGCACCCATGTGAAGGCATTGTCCATGAGACCGCCATTGCAGCCGTGGTCCTTGCCCCCATAGGCATAATTGTCACAATCGACGAGTTCCTGTTCGGACAGAGACACCAAATCCCCCGTCTTGATGGCATAAATGCCCTCGAGGGCACCCGTCGTGGAGAACGACCAACAACTGCCGCACTGTCCTTGGTCTTTGACGGGGGTGACGGCGCCCAATTGCACCCAATCGATGGACGCGGGCAAATCCGCTTCTCCCAGGATATGATCACGGCGGCGCAAATAAAAGGGATCCGATGGAACGACGAGACCGCGGTATCCACCGCCACCATGGAGACGCACCCAATCGCGGAATTGACTGGGGTCCATGGCCGAAAAACGATTGTGACCGAGGCTGTAGGTCAAATTCAACGCATTGACTTGCATGATGTAAAAATGGTTGTCGAGCCACGTGTCAAAGGCATCGCCTTCTTCCACCACGGTTTCGTAGGATATGTTGTGGTCATTCATCCATTGGCGAAAGAGAGTGCCTAAACTGGCATCTTTATTGGACGACGCCGACGATGACGATGATGATACAGAGACTTGGGAACCAACGCAGGAACCAACGCAGGTGAATGCAATCAAACACAAAAGAGGGAAAAACATGATTTTTTTTAAAAACAAAAGCAAAAATAAAAATTAAAATTAAAATTAAAAAATGATTGAGTTTGTGGTTTTAAACTTTTTATTTTGAGATGATTTTATGTATTCCCAACAAAAAGAAAATTGTCTTTAAGTGAATTGATTGATTGTAAAAAAAAAAGAGTGGCCAAAAAAAAAACACAAAACACAAAAATACAAAACACAAAAACACAAAACACAAAAATACAAGCAAAAACATCAATATGAACCAAAGTGGAGAGACCATAGTCACGGTAAAGAATCTGCGGACGCCACCCATTCGGATGCCGCCCCTTCGGGGCGGCGAGAAGGAGAAGGAGGAGAGGCACTCTTCTGTGAAAATCATTGAATGGAAAGAACGAGAGACGAAAATGGAGAGAATCAAAAAAGAGGCCCAAACAAAAGAACGAATCCGGAAAAAAATCACGGATACTCAGGCATGGGAAGAATGCATTGTGTCCCATCTTTCGCTTTCGGCACAACGCCATGTCTTGGATGAATTAATACGGTCGTCGACGTCGACGTCGTCGTTGTCGCCTATTTGCAAAGTGCTCCGCCAACAAATCCAAATCAAACAATCAAGTTATCGATGCCAAGACACAGAAAAGAAAATCCTGGATGAGAGCCAACTCGTCCAAATCGAGGATATATTGTCCTTATTGCAGGCATCCAATTTGCAATGTTTCTATTGCCGCCAACCGGTGCTTCTCTTCTACGAGTATTGCCGCGATCCCAAACAATGGACCCTGGAGAGAATCGATAATTCGCACGGTCACAATCGCGGCAATGTGGAGATTGCCTGTTTGGAATGCAACATACGCCGTCGCACCATGTACTACGAACGATACGTCATGACAAAACAATGTGTCTTTGTCAAAGTGGACACAACGGAGACTGAATCTCCGGCCCAAACAACGTGACAAAAAAAAACAAGTTATTCACGAATAAGCGCCTCCTTGAAGGAATCCCAATCGTCGGCGCAATTTGTCGTCGGCATGTTCGTATACATGACGTGGCATCATGTAATTCATGATGGTCTTGTGTTTGTGTCCAATAATACGGCGGGCAAAGGTGACTTGCACGGTCTCTCTTGCTTGCTGGCTTTGATTGGCGGCGCCTCGATGCCACGTGTTGGGATTCAAGAGAATGGCGGTTCCCGCCTTGCCGCACATGGGGATCGCCAACCTCTCGGCTTCGTCGGCATCAACCGCGCGACCCCACCGATGAGATCGGGGGACGACGAAAGTGGGACCATTCTCCGGGGTCAAACAATCCGTCAACCAAATCATATAGGTGGCACACAACGTCGGCAAGCGCACATAATCGGGTAATTCGGCGCCGGGGTCCAAGAGAACCACTTGTTGACAGGGATCATCCACATGCCAACCGGGTGCTTGTCCGCGTCCCCCCGGGGGAACAATAAAGGCATTGTTATGAATGACGTGGCTGTCCAACGATGTGTTATTGGGGCGACCATCCGAGACGCCAATGTCGCGGATAACATACTCGGCGAAATCTGCCAAATGGCTGTTCCGAATCAATTCGACCATGGCCGCCGATTGTTCAAAGAAACATTTGTGGACTTTATGGCGATCTCGATCGAGGACACGGGTGGACGGTTTCCTCTCCACGGCATGAAGATCGCGACGAAGAGCTTCGATCATATCAGGCAACAAGGCATCTTCAATACGAATATATCCCTCTCGATGAAAGAAATTGCTCATTTCAGCAAACGAATTCTTGTGGAAAGAAAAGCTGGTATTCGTCGTGTTGCCCCCATCGCATTCTTTTTCGGATGTAATGGTGTTATTACTATCCACCACGATTTTGGGTTTTTTTGACCATGCGTTATTGCGCTGCATCTCTTTCACCAAACGTAGCTCGTCCTTCCTTGTTTTATTTTGTTTTATTATATTTTTCTTCCGTCTTTAACAAAATAAAGCCTTTCGTTTTTTAAGCACATTTTTTTTTTCGTTTCGTTACATTTCGTTTCATATTCTTACAAATGAATAATTGGATATAAAGAAATCGCGGACAAAGGAATGGAACAATACACAGGATCCGTGTCCATTTGCGAATAGATGAAATGACACATTCCGTCTTGAAAATCGAAACCCGTACAAAATTCGACGGACAATTTATCAAAATGGAAAATCGGAGAGATTTGAACGGGCAGCCATCCCTGCGATGCGTCCAAGACAACCAAGACATGATAATAATGGCGCGGCCAATGATCTTCGCTGAAATGGGCCACACCAATCCACAACGGGTTTTCTTTTTCTTTGGCGTCTTTTCCGTCCAATCCAAAAAAGGGAACAAAGATAGAGGATCCGCGCAATCTCTGAATCACGGGATGGGACAACTCCCGGGAAGAATCAATCCACAAATGATGTTCTCCTGTATCCTCTCGGCGTTCCACATGTCCAATTTCAAAGGGGTGCCACCGATAAATAAAACGATTGTTTGTTGGCAAAGGAATCCAGTTTTTCTCGCACCATGAGTAAGGGTCGGGTGGCACAATCAAATGACAATCGGTGTAGCGCATCGTCGTCAAATCAATGGATCCATAGATCATTCGATTCTGTCGTTCGAGAGGAGAAAAATTGATGTTGGTGGCAATAAAACCCACCCCACCGTGGTTGTTGTCGTCTTCGTTTCCATTCCAATACAATCGAATGTCCTCCAATCCAATCGAGACATATGTTTTCCCTACTTCGACGGCTGGTTCCATGGGAATGCCACCACTATCTTCCAAAACAATGGAGCTCTCCATATGCAACGGATGGTGGGGTAAAGACTCGGAGCGAAGCGGAGAGGCAACCTGTGGTAAGTCCTCGATGCGAAGCGGAGAGGCAACCTGTGGTAAAGACTCGGAGCGAAGCGGAGAGGCAACCTGTGGTAAGTCCTCGACGCGAAGCGGAGAGGCAACCTGTGGTAAAGACTCGGAGAGAAGCGGAGAGGCAACCTGTGGTAAAGACTCGGAGAGAAGCGGAGAGGCAACCCGAGAGAGAACGATCTTGGAAAACAGATTCAAATTACAAATCGTCTGGGTCGTATTCTCCGGTTCAAACAAATAATTGCCCTCGGGACTCAATCGATAGGACACATATCTTGTGTTCATATAATATGCATCGGAGAGAGCATCCATCCCGATGGTGTCTCCCATTCTCAAAAGCGAACACGACGAGGGCACGTATCCCGGAATGGTGGGCAGCAAAGGCGTCAAGGGTTGCATCGAAGAGAATGCGGGAAGCAAACGCTTGGAGACTTCGTCGGCGGACAATCGAATCTGAACGATACTATCGTTGTGATCGGCTTTGTACCACACAGGTCGAACCTTGCACAAGAAAGGTTGCATGTTCCGGCACAGTGCATCCAAATAGGCCAAAAAGTTCACATCCCACACAACCAATCCATTCATGGAACGAAACAAGGCTTTGCATTCCTCGCGATACCACTGTCCAAATTCGCGGATTTGGTCTGCCCTGGCGACAAATCGAAAAAATCCCCCGCAAAATCGCCAAATCACGGCATCCGCGATTTGTTCTCGAAAATCCAAAGCCACCGGTTTGGAACACCCCGGCAAGAACAAGAGTCCATGATCAGCGGCGGATGGACAAAACGGAGAGGACAACAAATCGGTGGATGCACTATGGAGATGCGGAATACAAGATTGCATGTCACGAAAAAGTGCGGGCAGGGAACTTTCGATCCACGCAAACGACGTTGTTCTTTTTTGGTCGTCGTCGTTGTTGTTTTTCTCCCCAAATACATCACACTGTGCCACTTCCTCCACCAATTCGAAACGCGCATGTGTCCACAAGAAAAACTCGACGGTGTCCTTTTCTAAATTGCGATTGTCGGGCAATCGAAACGCTTGTCCTGATCCCCGAAAGAATCGACCCAGTTCGGTGTCCCAACATGTTCGCAGTCGCCGCGGCATGATTCGGAAGGTGCGATCATATTGTTTGGCCCAGTCGTGGAAGAGAGACAAATGGGGGCAATCCTCCGCGACAAACAAACACAAATGAATGCCTGACTGAATTAATTGTAAAATATGTATTGGATCATGAGGTTCTCGAAAATAAGGAGTTTCCTTATAGGGGAAATAGGCGGTCACGTAGGTCGTTTGTGACATGATGATATATATGTATATATATATATATGTGTGTGGTAAAATTTAAAAATAAAAACTAACCGGAAAAAAAAAATTATGGATTGAATCGATTTGCAAAATTGCGTTTATTTTCTTTTTTTTTTCCCTTTGGCAAACAATATTTATTTCGTTTATAAACCAAAAAAAAAAAGAAAAACAAAATTAAAAAAAAAAGGACAACAAAAAAACCGAATGGAAAACGTGGGTTACTTTCAATATCGAACGGTGGATTCCATACAATACGATTTGTTTGAAGTCATACCAAACAAAAAGTTTGTGTTTTATGAAAACAACGACAAAAATAATGTGTCTTATTACCTGGAATTTGATGTTCCGATAAGTGGTGCGGGGGGATGGTCGGGTTTTATAGCTTCCAAACGTCCCAAGTCGTGGTCCGTCTATCTGTCGTCGTCGGTATTTTTTGCCGATTTCATCAATGACATTACGCCTTTCATCAATACTACCACCAATACCATTCATCGTTTATATTGGCAAGAATGCGCAGAAAAAGAACCGCAATGTATCACTGCGAATGTTCGTGTGGATTTGCCTCCTCAGTATTTATCCAAATTGATCGAGAGAAAAGAATACGGAAAATTATTCTTATGATGGAGGGGGGGGGGTATTTTCTATTTTTTATTTTTTCGTGGCCACGATTGTATGAAAATACGGGATGGTCGGAGAAATCTCCAATTTTCCCGTGGAAGGATTTATTTTATAGGAAAACGCTTGCACCGACGAAGACAACGTGCTGGTGGGGACAGACGTGGGTATTTTAACGGGGAGAGGTGGTGGAGGAGGAGGCAACGCAACAACGGTCAAAGAAGTCGACGACGGTGGAGTGGCCAAGGAAGTCGAAGGGGAGGAGGAGAGCCGATGGAAACGAAACAAAGGCGCATTGGAAGACGAAGTCAATACGGGCCTTTGAGAGAATTTTTTGTTGGTCAACGTTTGACAAATCGATTTATGTAATTGGACGATATCCGTCGCATGATTCGCAGCGCGCAAACATTCACAAAAGGCATCGGTGAAGGCACCCACGGCGACTTTTTCTAAATCACTGTAGGCGTCGGCACTGGTTTGTGCATCGCGGCATCCACTCAACATGCACACATTGGGATTGCGCCATGTATTGTTGGTCGCAATTTGTGAGGTGCCCGTGTTCACATCGGTGACGAATGGCAAATCGATGGCAGTACCACTGTGGCAACTATCAAAGGCAATAAACACACGACACGTCGGCGCCACTTTTTTAAAGAGAGTTTGCAAATCGTCGTCGACGATGAATCCGGTGGTTGTAAAATCGCAGGGAACGATGGCCTCGTCCATTTTGTCGGCTTCGTCGCCATTTTTATCGGCGACTTGGGTGCCATGGCCACTATAATGAATCCACAATTCGGTCAACGAGGTGTCCGAACAAACGCGGTTCAATGCATTCAAAATGTTGGCACGTGTGGGCATCATGGTGGGTCCTCCGAATCCGTCATCGCGTAACATGGTGATATTTTGAGAAGTATAACCATAGGCATCGATTAACATATTGCGAATATTCACGATATCATTTATGCATCCACTCAAACGTGCCGAAGGAATATTCGAATAATTGCATCCGATTAATACGGCCGCGCATTTTTTAGATGACATGATTTTTTGTTTTTTTTTTTTGAGTTGGGGGGGGGTCGTGTTTTTTTTTGTGTGAAAAAGAGAAAAAACAAATTACGTGTATACAAAGTACATTTTATTTTTTTTTGGGGGGGGTTCAGTTTCAGTTCGGTTGGAACGTCAAAAAAAAAAAATAAAAACCACACATTAAAAAAAAAAGGGTGATTATTTTTGAATTGTAAAACAAAAATAAAATATATATAATTCAAACAAACAATAAAAACAATCAAACAATAAAAAGCAATCAAACAAAAACAAACGCATACAGTATGGAAGATCCGTGGTTTTTCGTTCATGTCCAACGTGAGGGGGAAAATACACGTCAATATTATTTCCCCTCCGTATCGGGACAAGAAAACATGCCGATGTTGAGCCCCTACCATCGAACAAATCATTCTCTCTTTTTGGATGATACCATTGCGGATGTTCGAAAGAAAATTGTGCAAGCCATGCGGGAGGATGGATATCTATCGGATGTGACAGAAGAAGAATTGTTTTTATCGATGCGGGTATCGAATCCGGGGTGTATTTCTTTGGCGTATGCGAATCACGGCACCCAAACCATGACTTGGAAAGAATTGGAAGCGTATTTTCCCTCTCTTTCGACCATGGATGACGTCGAACCAACACCAGATCAACACAAAGAAAAAGAAACAACAGAAAACACCTCTGCTTCCATGGATCAAACGACATTTTTACGGAAACTCGACGAAAAAGGAATCGCCATTGCGGTTCATGAACCATTGGGAGCCACCATCACTTATACAAACATGGTATTTCCTTCCATACGATTGCATCCTCTCTCTGCCATCCAAATATCATTTCTTCAAAAGAATGGATTCTCCATGACGCACAACAAAAACAAAGATTTGTTATTGAATACAGTCACGGATAACCACATTTTTGTCTGTTTAGCTAGAGACGTCGACGCAATGACCTCCTTGGCGTCAGAAGACCGTCAATGGATGATGGATCAATTTTTTCCAAAGTACTCCTCATCCTCATCCTCATCCAAGACACTATCTGTGTCCGCAGCGTCTTCTTCGTCCCCTCTCGAAGCACAACTCCGATCCCTCAAGGCATCTTCTGCCCAGTGGGCTTCCGCTTCGGCCCCAAAAAAGATAACACGTCTTCATATAGAAATTGATCATCCATGGAATCAACTCATGCGACAGACGACGGGTGAGGCGATGCAAGTGGACTTGGCGCCTCTCTTCAAACGAGTACATGCGTCCCGTCTGTTTCCCATCATTCGGGGTCCTCATGGAATTTATCGTTTGTATACGACGGGGAAGAATACACAAGGGGAAAAGATTCCGTATATGGTGCCCACCGACGTCAACAAGGGCAACAAATATACAGTAGGAGGAGGAGGTATTTTGCAAAAGGAAATCTCATTTACGGTGAATGCGGCACACTTGTTGGAAGAATATGCCAATGAAATGGTGGAATCTGTCGCCACCTGTTTTGAAAATACGTCTCTCTTGGTGTTCCATTTCACGGAACGACGAACCATCGAAATCGAATGGAGATTGTCTGGAAAAAAAGGCTTGCCTCTCCCCCTGGTGCAAGAGGGATTAGATTTTATTCGTGTCTTTGTCCTCGAAGGACAAACGGTGATACAGGACTTGTTGCGCAAAATGGGCATCATTGAGGGAAAACATTTGTTTGGACCAGCGGCGGAATGGGAAATGGATCCGCGCATTCGTATTTTGGACATGGATTGTATTTTCTTTGGTTTGAACCACAATGATGAAAATAAAAAGAAAAATAACAAACCCTTGTCCTTGGAATATGTTTGGCGAAAATATCCTCTCTTGCAAACCATTTTATCCAAGGAAAAACAACAACAGACATCTTTTGTGTTTCGTCGCGTTTCGAATTTTGCGCCGGATTTGTCCCCCATACAACGACAGATTGTGAATATAATCAATGCCCACGTTCAACAACGGAAATATGTGGACAAAAAAAAGGTATTGTCGTTATTGATGTTGTCGTCTGTGCATGATGGACCAAACGAAATCGATTCCCTGAAGGAGTGGATAGACGAATATATGCTCTATGTGACATCGACAGAAACGTGTTTACAACCAGGATTTCCGATTGAAATCATCGTCGACGATGACAACAACATAGGCATTCATGTTCATCACATACAAGGTTCGCCGAATTATATTCCAGTTTTACAAACATACATGTCCAAACTGGCCAATCTATTGAATCGATCGATTCCAATTCCATCTTCGGCATCTGCATCTAAGCCAAAAGATGATATCACCTCTCTTTCCAAACAGAAAAACAACAACCATTTATTCCATCGCTCATTATTACATAATAAAATCAGTGAAAGTCGATTTGGTTTTTTAATTCAACAAGACGACGAGGATGACTACGAGGACGAGGACGAGGACGAGGACGAGGACGAGGACGAGGACGAGGACAAACAAGACGGAGTGTCGTCATTGAAATCGATCATAAAAATCGGAGGCGGAGGCGGAGGCGGTTTGAAGAAAGTTCCCCTAAATTTGGAATGGATGTCATCTTTGTCCAACAAGAACAACAACAACAACAACAATAAATTCGTGTCTTATTTTTTCAATTACCAAGGGTTGAAGAAGAAAAAGGGAACAATTGGTACCAACCAAAACCAAAACAATGGATTGTCTCCCATGATGGAATCATGGATTCATCCCTTGCGGCCATTTTATTATGGCGAAGATCGATCATTTTTGGCCGTCTGTTCGTTTTATTACACGATGTTGCATCATAACGACGATGTTTCGTCGTGGCCGCCTCTCCCCGTCGATGATCCCAATGCGACTGGCTTCCGCGACATATTGAAAGACGCCATCGATTTGGATGTCTTTGTGCGCGCCCAAAATGGAACTCTTTTGTCGACGTTTGCGTATTTTCGCAATCAATACGATGACATCGATGTGGAGGCCTTATTTGCCCCGCATACGACGACTCAATTTTATCGGTCGCTCGACATACAAAAAAATCCTCACCATCGTCAATATTTGATGGAAACCATTCTGGCGTATCGGAATTTTCAAACATATTTGGAAGAGAAAAACACCCCCATCGGTCACGAATATTTGTGGGATGTCTTGTCGATGCCGCTGGCCGCTCTTCTCCCTAAAGGAATCAATTTGATATTGTTGGAAAGCAATCCTGTCGATCATCGCGTCGAAATGATTTGTCCCCAAAGTGTGCACACATCCACACCGTATGACGACGAAAAAGAGTACATTTTTGTCTGCAAAGATGGCCATCGCTATGTGCCATTGACTCTCCCTGGAGAGGAGAGGCAGCCTTTGGTATCAACTGAAGGGCGTCCCAAACAAGTTGCTTTTCCACTCCACCAAATCCAAGGATTGATGTTGACGGCCATCCACAAAATCATGCAGCTGCGATACAAACCCAAATCCGTCATCACGGGGGAACCGTTGGCGACGTTGTCGGAGATTTTAGCTGCTGTCAAGAACCATCCATGGATTACACCTTCTCCTAAAATGGAATATATTGTGGATTACACCTCTCAAATCATCGGTGTTTTCTTGAGTGGGGGGGAAAAGCAAGAAAACAAAAAGGCATGGATTCCATGTGAACCGGAGGCATTGCGTGACGACAACAATGGCGTACTTCGCAAGTATATGGATGACGAATCGTTGTTGCAAACCTATGAATCGACATTGTCATCTCTCTATTATTGGCAAAACTACATCTCCGCATGTCGTCCGGTGCGCAAAGTCATCGATCGAGGAATCATTGTGGGCGTCATGACGGCTGCCCATCAATTTGTCCCCACCTTGCCCAACATGGATTTGGAAACGGATGATTTGCCTAAATATTATCATGCCTCTCTGTCCCAAATGGACAAAACCCTTGCTCTACATCATTCTCCTCCTCCTCCTTCTCCTACTACTACTACTACTACTGCTCCATCCGAAGGAGACATGGAAACCCGACTGGGTCCCATTCATTTAGAAACGGAATTCTATCTTGCGTTCCGTCAAAAAATGAAACAAATGTTGTGGTCGGAAAAGGCGGCGTCCATCAAAACCACGTTGGAACGGTTAACCGATATCGGTTCGTCTGCTGCTGCCCCTGGGCAGCAAGGGAGCAAATCGACGACCTCTTCCATGAAAAAAACCGTCGAACATGTCATGCGTTTGCTAAAACAAACAAATACGGCCCCCGTCCAAATCCAATTTGTGGAATTCGACGAGGCGGTGTTGCATGGTTTGTATTTGGCACTTGAAAACAAGGAGGATCATCTCTCTTGTTTGAATCAAAACGATACGTTAAACAATAACCACCATCCATTTTGCGTCATGGGCTTACAGACAACACAATTGATGTTGCCGAAACAGAATCTGATGAATCCGGAAACAAACAATGAATCTCTGTATTTCCGAAGATTGGCCGAAGAAATGGTTCGCAACATTCGCATTCAAGACTTCATGTTTCAACGGGAGAAACAACTCGCATCGATGGACCCCGAGGAGGACGAATATGCACTCCGTTCCCACGAAATGTTATGGACAAAAAAACGTCGTATTCCTTCGTTCTCTCGTGACAGAGCGGAAGAAGAACAAGAAGAAGAAGAAAGTGCGGGTGTATCCAATTTTCAAACATCCGATCCGACTTTCAATGCACCCATGATTGAAGCGCCTAAACTGTCCAATAAAATTCCCTTTCAGCCTTTGGCAAGTCCTCGACCCGCTTCGCTTGTCGAAGCGGAGAGGCAGTCCATGACAAGTCCTCGACCCGCTTCGCTTGTCGAAGCGGAGAGGCAGTCCATGTCCAAAGAAACATCTGAACCACAAAAAGGTGGGGCGTTGTATGATGAATTCCAAGAACAAGAGAGATTTGGAAGCCGACGTGCTAAATACAATTTACGCAATACCCGATTGACAAATCGACGTCGAGATCCCAATGTATCTCTCCTAAATTACAATATGCGTGATGTACCGGATCGACCATATGAAACTGTTCGGCAAACTCGGAGGGCTCCCCGAAGGGAGCGCGTAGAGGCGGCATTGCCTCTATTGAATCCCTCTCCTCCTCCACCACCACCACCACCCCCCCAAAATCCCACTCCTCCACCTATACAAAATCAAACACCATCAGTGAATACTCATCCTTCGTCGCTAAATGAAACACTGGTGGATCGAACGCCATCTTTGTCTAAATCTTCATCGCTAAATGAAACACTGGTGGAAACACTGGTGGATCGAACGCCATCTTTGTCTAAATCTTCATCAAAAAATGAAACACTGGTGGATCGAACGCCATCTTTGTCTAAAACTGCATCGCTAAATGAAACACTGGTGGATCGAACGCCATCTTTGTCTGTACCACCGTCAATAAATGAAACACTTGTGGATACAACACCTTCTTTGTCTGTACCTCCGTCAATAAATGAAACACTTGTGGATACAACCAATGCCCCCTCTCCCCCAATTCAAATACCAAGTCCTCCTCCTCCTCCTCCTTCTATCCAAGAACAAGGACAAGAAGAAGAATACTCCGTCCCATCACTCTCTCTTTTAAACGAATATGTAGATTATGATGATGGACAACAACCACAACAAGAACAAGAACCATTTGAAGACTATGATGACAATGGACAACAACAGCAAGAACCACTCGAAGGCAACGAAGAAGAAAGAACACCCCTCCCATACGAACCTATATTGGAGTCGAAACGGTTGTCTTTATCGAACGAATGCATCGACGTAGTTTTGCCTAAAATCCGAGGAAACAAGGGAACGGGATGGATCCGGTATTTTGCGTCCCATCTCAAACGAAACATGAACGAAATCAAATTGAAAAATACGACGGCATGCAAATGGGCGATGATGCGATCATTGTATGACGTAAAAATGGGAATACATAATGGTGAAGGTGAGGATGCGGATGTGGATGCGGATGCCACCGAAGACCATGGCATCGATGAAATAAAAAGATTATTAGTGCGTGCCTATCGAAAATGGGCAAGCAAAGAAAAGGCGGAGACGTGGTTTTTCTTGTTGAAATCACTCCAAAAACAAGGAAAATCGGCCATGATGTCGGACATTTGTTTGGCGGAAAAAAGATATATTCGGCGTGCCCTGCGTCGCCATCTCCCCGAACGGTTGCTTCCCCGCGATCCAATCCACAAAGAATCTTTTCGTTTGTTCAATGAATTGATCACAGGTCGCCAATATTTCATCACAGATACCGATTTGTGGATGTTTTGTCAAGAGTACAATATTCCTGTGGTGCTTTTCAATCCGAGTGGGATCAAAGGATTCACTTTATCCAATCTTCAAGACCGCGCAGACAGGCACGACGATGACGTGGATGCTATTTTCGGTTCCGAGTCATTGTCTACAGGGGTCGAAAATGCATCACAAAATGACAGCAATATTTGGTCAGACAATGATGACGTTGACTTCGACGATGACGACGACGACGACGACTTGGAAGAAGAGCAAACGGGTGGTGCGGGAGAATTCCGAGGATTACGATCGATTGATTGGTTTCGATTGAATGAAAATGCGCCGTTTTTGTCGACGGAATATTATTATTTCATCCGTTCGAGTATCGACAGCAAAATGAATGGACAAAGTCCATATTCCATTTTATCGCCATCCACCACCATTTCTCCACAGCAAATGCCATTGTTTCACGAGGAAATGACGCATGGTTTCGAAACAAATGTCCCTAATATTCGAAAATTGGCGGATCAATTTGGTCATTTGCGGATCATGATTCGTCGGCGTACAACTCTTCCCTAGGCTTGTTTTTTTTTTGAAGGGGGGTGAAAGTGCGTTTTTTTTTATATAAGGTGGTTCAATCATCCGAAATAGTGAACAAATATAAAATCTTATATAAAAATAAAAAAAATAAAGAATAAATTATCTGTTGCGGCGAGTACGACGACTACTACGAGTACGAGTACGACGACGACGACCCGTGACGGCCGCCTTGGCGACATTGCCCACTTTCTCGACAGAACTGGTGGTTTTCTTGTAGACTTTCTTGGCATCACGCATGGCATCTTTTAATTTGTACGCGGCATTTTTACCACGACCTTCCTTGAACATTTTCTTGACAAGCATATTCCATTCGGTTTGACCTCCGCCCATTTTTCTTGTTTTTTTTTTGTTAAAAAAGGTTATGTGAATTTGTTGGTGAAAAAAATGAAATGAAATAAAATGAAATTAAAGAATAAAAAATGAATCTATATTTATAAAAATACAAAAAAAAAAGTGATTGCAACACGGAATTCGATTCATTTAATTGTAACAAACAAATCCCAATACATGGCATTATCTAATTCGGTCATTTATGCCATGGTTGGATTTATCATTTTGTTGTGTGTTCTTTTTGTCCTAAATTATATTGGAAACAACGCACTGGAATCAACGCCAGTACCAAGGGGAGCCTATGTTTTCGGGAGGAAAACCAATTCGTCATCGTCATCATCAACATCAACATCAACCACGACGGATTCAGAACAGACATTAGAACTCAAAGACGGTCTCTTCTTCGAAGATGACTTGGCGCATCCTTTGGATCAAATTACTATTTTTGATGCAAACATACGACAGCAAATATAATATAAAAAATACGAATACAAGTGCAAATAGAAATATAAAAACAAACAAATAAAAGGCGAGGAAATTAAAAAAAACAAACAAACAAAAGGCAAGGAAATAAAAAAACAAACACAAGGAACCAACATAAAACATGTCCTTACCCGACCAAGAAATCACGTATGGAACCAGTGATATTTGCAATGCCATTTTATTGACATTAGTATTGGGTTGTATGGTGCAAATGTACCGTCGTTTGTCTCACCGAATTTACAAGTTGCAGGAAGACGGAGAGAATCAAACGGCACGATGGAATTGGACGGTGGGACTCAACGAGAAAATCCGCGATATCAATCGGCGCATGGATCATTGGGCGGGATCCAACAAACAATCCACGGATGGATTGGCGCGTCGTGTCCGTTTGCAAGACAAGAAAACCCAAGAAATGGATACGCGATTCCAGACCATAGAAGATACCATGAAAAACGCATTTACACTGTTTCATACCGATTTGGAGGCATTGGGGAAAGATTTGGTGGAATTAGAACAAACGGTGAATGAACGTTTTGAAAAATTGCATTTATAAAAAAAAAAACAAAAACATTTTATTTAATTTTTTTTTTAATTATGGACGTTTTTTTGGTAAAATTTATGTAATTAAAAAAAAAAACATTACTTTTTTTGGGTGGTTGATTGTAAAGATAAAAATAAAAAAACATGATCATTAGAATCCAATATCGTAGTCATCATCCACAATGACATGATTTGATTTGGCAGACGAAGGATGATGATTCATCGCCGAACCGGAGAAATCATTATGAACAAAAATTTCCAATTGTTTGCCCGTTTCGTCGACATTCAACACATCACGTTGTAATTCTTCGTCGACAATATCCATGGCATCACGATCGGGTACCAAATCCGCCGTCAAACGTTGTAAATTATCCATATCGACTACCAATTGGAACGCATTGGTACCATAATATCCGGGTTGACCACACATCACATTGGCCGAGACACCACGCATCGAATCAAATTCGCCATAGCGGGCGGCATCCAACAATACTTCGGTGTGTACTTCAAAGGTGGCTTTCGCCACGGGTCCAATGTCGTCGCTGAACAACCCCGTACGGAAAATCGCCACCATATTCTCGTTGCACGTCATGCGATCACACAACAAGGCAATATGATGATAATTGACATAGGCACCACTGAATTGCATGACTTCCACCAATTCGTTGTGAATGACTTGACGGGCGGCTTCGATGCCCAACACGTCATAAATCTCGCGAATATCATTGCTAAAGGTTCGGGTATTGTCAATAAAATCCAACGCCAAACATTCCATCAAATTGGTGCCCGTCGTATCGAGGACCCACGTATCTTTCTTCGCAAACTGTCCATTGGTTTTCTCCACCATATTCTGGAGTTTGCGTGGAATCACCTTGTCGATGCCTTCGACGCCGCGCAAGACAATACTGCTCAATAATTTGTCTTGGAAACGTTTCAAGAAATGAATCTCATTGCTTTGGTCCAAAGGATCCGGGATCCCGCGACGTTTCTTGTCCTTGGCCATGAAATCCTTGTCGACACGCAAACGAAACACCAATTTATCATTGTTGAAATCGGAATAGACACAATGCAATTCTTTGGAAATGCCAAAGGGACTCATTTGCAAGGCAAAATGAATGTCGTCCATGGTAATGTTTTTATCCAACATGGCTTCCGTATCCATTTCCATACGAACAATCCATTTCGATTTGGTGTCTTCTTCTTCTTCTTCTGGGTCTTCTTGTTGTCCTTGGTTTTGGTTTTCTGTCATCATTGATTGGTCATCATGATTGCGTGGTTTGGTTTTCTTGTTGCATTCAGCAAACAATTTCGAAAAAGCATAATATTGATCCAAAAAGGCACGATCCTCTTCCAACGTGGTTTGTTCGTCATGAGGATCAAAACAGATTTGCACTGTTTTCACCAACTCCGATAATTTCGTGTGCTCAATCATCGTCGCAAATTGTTTCGCCTTTTCGCCATTGCTTTCGTCCATGGGCAACATATGAATCGTGAGTGAAGGGTTTTTCGGATTTTTCGTCAAGCGCAAAATTTCTTCGATGCGCGGAACGCCCCTCGTAACGTTTGACTTGGAAGAAACACCCCCTAAGTGAAAAGTATTAAGCGTCATCTGTGTGGTGGGTTCCCCAATACTTTGGGCGGCCACCACCCCCACCATCTCCCCCGGATGCACGATGGCTTGTTTGTACTTGAGCAAAATCATTTCCAACAAATAGACCACGGCTTTCTCGTGATACCGACGTGTCCACAACAAATCGCGGGGATTCAAAAAGAAATAATACATGGCTTGAAAGACCCGACTCACGGGCACGCACCGAATGGATTGGATTTTGGCGAAATATTGGTCGACGAGTTCGTAGAAACGCAGGGGTGTGATGTCCACCAATGAATTCGCCGACAGGGAGAAATTGCCTTGGACCATATTGACCAAATGGCGGAAAGATACGGGAAATACCACCGCCGTGTCGTCCTTGAAACGAAACACCTTTTCCACCAATTCGTCGCGGAATCCCAGCATGGAAGCGATTTGCAGGCTGCAACGTGTCTTCAAGGCATCGGCTTCTTTGCGGAACTTGGACGCCGCTTCCTTGACGAAAACATCGCCTAAATGACGGTCGTCGAAATCGTGATGCATGAAAATGTCCTCGATGCTCATACTCAACAGGGGAAAATCTTGTCCCTCGGTTTTCATGGGATCAAAGCCGTCGTCGCCATAGGCAAATTCGATGATTTTGCCCTTGTTGTTGCGCACCGTCATGTCATATTCCACCTTCAAATCTTCCATGCCTTTGATCAAACGACGTTGAATATATCCGGTTTGGCTGGTATCACGCACTTGCAATCCATTCGCCAACCCAAAATTGAGGGTGGAAGGAACCGTAATGTCGTACATTTTCCGAAACCGGGGTTCGTCGCTCGTTGGATCAATGGCGCGCATGGAAACAATGGGATCCAAAGACACATCGTTGACTTTGGAATGTTGAAAGAATGTAGCCGAATTCAAAAAAATTGTCAATGGCTCACCAATCATGACGGTTCTCGACGTCGACGTGAACGCCATCGATATGAAATCACAGTCCCGTTGTGATTGACAAACGACGACATCTAAATCACCACTATCGTATAATTGAAGGAGGGTTTTCACCAAAATCGGTGGATTTCTCGAATCTTGAAAAAAATCCACGGGAATCACATTTTCTTGTTTCCATTTGCAAATCTGAACAATCATTTCCATGATTTCCAACAACGAATATTTATAGGATTGATCGTCATGCAACAAAGGGTTCTTAAAATTACCAAAGTCCAAACATTTGTGGTGAACGGGCAAGAGATCACCCACATGAATGTCCGTTGTGAATCGCTCCTCAAACGTCGCCAATTGACGATTCCAAACCAACAATGATTTACTCGCCGTGACAATCACCTTTCTTCCCGACGCGGTGACAATTTCGTACAAGACATCCCCAGGATCGTGGCGACAGACATGGGTGACGGATTTCAAAGACATGACCCCCTTCATGGACATGGACGGAATAGACACATTGTGGGGAATATTCAACGATTCCATGTTCCGGTCTTCGGGGGAATACACGACATTATCTCGAAAATTTGGATCGTCAAGCAAACTGTCAATCCATCTTCCAATTTCCGTATACACCAAATTATCATTCACGCGAATGAAAACCGGGGTCTCCCAAGCCACCGATTTGACAGCGGTGTCAATCAATCCGATGCGTCCGCCCATTGCATGGAAAAACAATTCGGAGGCGGACAACCCATTGATGTACGAATTCTCGATGAATCCGCGAGCGGCGGGGCTGTCGTCGAATTTGCTAAAATGGGGCAACGTCCGGCTATCAAATCCATACGCCACACGTTTGGCGTCGACGTTGACTTGGCCCAAACACGACATCATATGGGAAATATTGAGGAGGGAACCTTTCGAACCCGAATTGACAATCATCAAAAAACGATTGTCTTGTTGCAAACTGGTGCGACTGACCTTGTCGCCATCCTTGGTGGCGTCATTCAAAATGTTGTTGACTTGGGTTTCAAATTCCACTTGGTTGGTGTGCGACGTGTTGTTTTCAAAGACACCCATGTGTACTTTTTGAATGAGTTCGGCGACTTCCATTTTGCGTCGGTTGAGAATTTTGGCAATTTCGTCGCTGGTCTGTTGGTTGGAAATCAAATCGCTGACGCCCACACTATACGAACTCTGTTTCATGTACTCGGTGATGATATTCTGTAGATCATCGATGAAATCCGCGGCACGACGATTGCTAAAATCGTTGCAAATGCGGTGAATGAGACCACGGGCACCGCCGCCCAACGATTTCTTTTCTAATTGACCACGCAAATACTGGCCATTGCGAATCTCCAAAATATTGTTGGACAGAGCGGGATCTTTGCCTTTCTCGCGTTCATTGTCCCACAAATCCGTTTTGTATTTGAGGGTCAGGGGCGGCAAAATCTGCGACAAAATGTCGAAATTGGTAATGACGTCTTTGTGCAAAAGAGCATCCATGTTGACGCGTTCAAAGGACATTAATAAATTCATGGCATCACGCGGAGAAAATTCAATGACATCCCGTGTAAAACGATAGGATCCCAACAACGAATCCTGATAAATGGCAATAATGGGGGCATTATTTGCCGGACTGATAATTTGCGTCGGAATGGCCGCCAAACAGCGCAATTCCGTCTCGGCCAATACATTTTGGCCCATATGCATATTCATCTCCTGAATATTTTCTTCACCCCAATTTTTCAAAAGGGGAATAGACTATACCTTAAGCTCATGGTCAAAACACCATAAACCCACAACCGTCTAGTCGTTGAACCTTTCTCCGTAGTTTTTTTTTTCTTCTTTTCTTTTTTTTTTTGTTTTCAAACAAAAAGAAACCAAAAGAAACAAACAAAAACCCATTAGGAGCTTGGCTGCGGATTACCCAATCCTTTTGCGTTTTTACCATCGGGTTCGGCAATTAACCGAGATCCTTCCATTCGTTCGTTTCCGAAACAGTTGGAAGTGGTAGCAAAAAGGCTCTAAGGGACTCCCCGCAATTTGGTCATGTTGCCTGGAATAAATAAAAAATCCAGACTAGGAGGTTGCACGCTTTTCACGCCTCCTGTTGGGGACAAGATAAACAAAACATATGCTGTGGTTTATCCCCGTCGAACGGTGACTCCCCCCAAGTTTCCAAAGGGGCCGGACTGTATCTTAAGCAAGCTCAGGATGGTTTTTTAAATCCTTCATCGCTCACCAACACCCGTTCAGTCTCTGAATGCCTGTCATATCCTAACCATTTTATATATATATATATATATATATTTTTTTTATATATAAACACGGACGTAGACAGTAACACTGCGGATTACCCAATCCCCACACATTATTACCATACCCGAGTTCCTTATCTCGGCCATGCATTGGTTTCCCAAAATGCATTTGGTAGTGGGGGCTCTAAGGGACTTCCCGCATCAAGGTGTTTTGCAAATAATTCTTGAAATTGTAATAGAATAAAAAAATCATCATAGCATGTATGCTTTATATTATTTTCCATTTTTTTCCATTCTATTGAATTATTCACTAGAGGATATCAAACTTTTCAGTTTCCCCTGTTGCCGACGTCGACTTTCAAATTTATTATTTTTTTTTGAAAGGGACCACAGCATATTATGCTGTGGTGGTCCATCGGCATTGTAAGGGCGTGTGACCGCTATATTAAAGCGAAAGGTATCACCGCGTTTCATGACTTTGACTTCATGTGCCTGCATCGAGGGTCGATGCAAACTGGGTTGGCGATTAAAGAGAACAAAATCGCCGTCCATCATATGGCGGTGAACAATGTCGCCGGTTTCCAAGACAAGCATGGAACGGTCCACATTGCGCAACGAAATCTGGTTGCCATTGCGTCGTTCTAAAATCTTGGCGCCGGGATAAATGTCCGGTCCATTTTCCACCAATTTCGTCAAGAAGGCACGGTTCATTTCATTCACCAAAACGGGTTTCGTGATGTTTTTGGCGATTTTCAAAGGCACACCGAGTTGTCGAATGGACAAATTCGGATCGCCCGTAATGACCGATCGCGCATTGAAATCCACACGTTTGCCCATCAAATTGTTGCGAATGCGTCCATTTTTCGTGTTCAAGCGTCCCATGATGCATTGCAAGGCACGTCCCGAACGTTGTTGGGTCAAAGGCGACGATCCCTTGACTTTGTTGTTGACAATCATCGCCGTATAGTATTGTAATTCGAGGGTCAATTCGCGAATAATGGTCGGATTGGCCCCGTCTTCAATTTTCTTCTTCAAATCATTGTTGGTGCGAATGATGTTGATGTAAATGTGCGTCAAATCGTCTTCGCTGCGTTGTTGGGCGTCGTGTTTCACGGAAGGACGCACGGCGGGTGGCGCCACCGGCAATGCCTGACAAATCATCCATTCGGGGCGCGACCACACCGAACTGAAGCCCATGAAATTCACATCCTCGTCGGAAATACGGCTAAAAATGCGCAAGACAATTTCGGCCGTCAACGTCAATCGGGGTGCCGGTTCGCCTGCCGCCATGGGTTTCCAAATGGCTTGAATCGTCGAAAAATCGTCGAGCTTGATGTTGGCCGGTTGCAAATAACCACATCCATTGCCCGTCGAATCCCCGCAACGTTTCACCGATTTCGCCAATTTGCTCACATATTTCCAGCGATCCTCACCACTCCACTCCAAAATGTGGCGGTGGCGTGCTTTGCTCAACAACAATTGGCTACATTTGAAACACACACAACGAATGATTTTCTTAATGTCTTTGATGTGTTGGATGAAGAACACGGGACGTGCCATTTCAATGTGGCCAAAATAGCCTGGTGTATGAATGTAGCCCAATCCATCCGTGGGACAAATCATTTTGGGTTCCAAGACACCCATGCGTGGATCAAACAAACCACCTTCCACAGGCAATCCTCCCATATAGGTATCTTTTCGCGTGATTTGCACGACGGAATTCTTGCGTATTTCTTCGGGCGACAGAATACTGAACTGCATGCCGATGATACGGGAGGGCATAATATCTCCATAGATTTGGTTCGAAGAGGATGACATGGTTGTTTCTCTTTATCTTCTTCTTTTCTTTTTTTTTTTATTCCAACTTTTCTATCCAATCCAATCTTAAAACAAAACCAACAAAAAAAAAATGAAAGTTTCCGACTGAATTAAAAAAAAAACAGAATTAAATAATGATCTTACCTCAATATTTTAACTTTGTTTTTCTTTGTCTCTCTTTTTTTTTTCTATTACAAATTTAAAAAAAAAATCAAAAATTTTCAACAAAGAATTGAATTGAATTGATTTATTTGTGATGGTCTTATTCTTCTTTCAAATTTGTTGGGTCATTCTTCGCTACCTTTATATTGCCCATCAATCGTATCCTGTCGAGAGATCGTTCCGTCCTCTCCTCCTCCTCCTCCTTCAACCAAACAATAAAAACATGGATCATGGAACCATGTGGATCTCTTTACCAAATCCTCGACCCGAAGGGGAGAGGTGGTCAGTGACAAAGGCTGTCTCTCATCTTCGAGGCGAGTCTTTACCCAACGGGGAGAGGCAGTCCGTGTCACAGACCACCTCTCCACTTCGTTCCGAGGATTTGACAAAGAACAAAAATAAAAAAGTCATATTGTTTCTCTCGGGTTTAATGGATTGTTCGTTTACACAATACATTAAAAAAACGATTGACGATTTGGTGAAACAGGATGCCGCGTTTCTCCAACAGAATACCGTCCTGGTCTACGAGAATCCACACGAATCCAGCATAGAGGTGGCCGAAAAAATTGCCGCCTCTCTCATTCAATTTTACAAACAAAACAACGGCATCATCGAACGCATCACCATCGTGGGATTCTCCTCGGGGGGTGTCCTCGCCAGCCATGTCATGCAACACTTGTCGCATCCTGCCATCCCTGTCAACTGCGTCAAACACATCATCACCTATGATACGCCGCTCTCCGTGCCCCATGTCATGCGTCATTTCCACAAGAATTGGATCTTCCGCCTCGATATTCTCTATTATTATTTCATCGTCTTGTACATGTACCAACATCATTGGCGTCACGCCGAAATAAAACGGGTCATCGACAAGTATGCGCTGGATCCATGGTTTCAAAAATTCTATTTATACAAGGGCGTCGAACATTGCATTGCTATGATGTCGGAGATTCATGGTATTGCGTCAACCGCGGAATTCGAGAGGATGACATCCTTTGCCTACGACCAGTCTCCCAACACCCAAATCACACATATTTATTCAAAATCCGATCCGGTCTTGGATCTCTCTTTCAATGATCGGTATCGACAGGAATATTTGTCGAAACAAAAACCGCGCATCCCCGTTCGACGCATCGCCAAAAACGGATGCGATCATTGCTCGGACATGGCTTTCTCCCCCGAGAGTGCCAAGACGTTGATGCCGTTATTTTGATTTCCCCTGTTGAGAGAAAAAAAAAACAAAAATCAAATTCTCTATAATGTCCTTGTTTTATGAACCAAAAACAATCATTGTCGCCTCTTCACTTCGTTCCGAGGCTTCACGGATGATCGGTCGTCACGGAGGGACGACTTGGCGCTCATTTTACCTTTCATATAAAATGTTTGTACCTCTCTTCAAGAGGGCGCCGAAGGCGCCCCAAGAGAGAATCCGACTGAGTTGAACGAACATTGTAGAAATAATATGAATTCTCTATAATGTTCTTGTTTTAAGACCTCAAAACAATCCACGGATGATCGGTCGGCGATTCTTTTACAGGTTATATATTCTAATATTATAGAGAATTGAAAACAAATAAAATCAAATTCTCTATAATGTTCTTGTTTTATGAACCAAAAACAATCGGCGGATGATCGGTCGGCGATCATTTTACCTTTTATAAAATGCAACATTATAGAGAATTGAAAATACAAAATTTTTGTTCCTCTCTTCAAATGGGCGCCGAAGGCGCCTCAAGAGAGAATCCGACTGAGTTGAACGAACATTGTACAAATAATATGAATTCTCTATAATGTTCTTGTTTTATAACCCAAAAACAATCGGCGGATGATCGGTCGTCGACCATTTTACCTTTTATAAAATACAGCATTATAGAGAATTCATATTGTTTGAACATTGTACACATTCGAGGGATTCTCTCTTTGTGGGCGCCTTCGGCGCCGGAAACAAATCCGATTCGACGTGGACGACGGGTCCACCGGAGGGCCATTCGGCATAAGGAATGGCCTTTGTGGTGGATTGGGGCAATGCCAACAAATCGCGGAGAGCTTGCGCTCGCCGGGCAACAGGATCTTTGATTCGGGACATCAAACCTCTCGACAAATGTTTCCAACGCCATTCAAATTGGAGGGCTGCTTGCCACGTGGGGAATCCGGCGACGTGGGCCAAGCGAATCCAGGTGAAACCTTGCGCCACTTGGGAGGTCGTCGCTACGGCACCGCCTTTGATCTCTCCGTTGTGTTGTCGCAACCGATGATTCAAGTCGACGGTGGCGCCCACGTAGGTTTTGTCCCCTTTGTGTTCTTTGTTGCAAAATAACAAATACACAAAGAATTGTTTGTTTTCTTCTTCCATTTTCTTTTTCTGTTGTTTCTCTCCCAAAAACAAAAACAAATAAAATATAAATATAAAGACTCAATCCAATGGAAATTTTATATTTATAGAACATTTTTTTTCCACCGTCAAACAAACAGTATTCCCCCCCCCCACCCTCTAAAAAAAATGAACTTTATAAAAAAACTCTTTTTCCATTCGGATGAGGAAGTAAAAATCATTCATGATGTCAGGGAAGAATCCACCAATATTTAGAGGACCAAGGAGCCTTTGCCATCCATGGATTTTGATACAGACATCGTCCATCCCTTTTTTCTCAAAACGAAGTCATTCGCGCCGATCGACGCGTGATGCGAAGACACCGTTGATCTCTGGATCCCGACGACAAGAATTCCATCTCGGCCAACAAATCGGGATGTTTGTGGGTTGTCTCCACAATCAACCGTTTCAAAAGGGGTACTTGTCTCTCATAATCCATCATCAGACAACCACAACAAAGTGTACTATCTCGTTCTTCTTCATCTTTGTTGCCCGATAAACATATCTTGTTGCCCGATAAACAAATCTGGAAAAAGTCGTCCAAACAGAATAGGACGCCGGCTCTCAAAATAAAATAGGCAAACACATTGGTGTGTTCTTTGTATTCCGTTTTTATTTCCCCACTCTTCAGAAGTAAATCTCGATAAGATCGCCGATGGTAGCAATGTTGTAATAATTTGTGGGTTTGGTAACAAACGAATCGCCGGTCCACGAGGAGAGCCCGCAAGAACGCATCCAGGGTGTTCGGTGCATCCATGGGGGCGGTCAACAACAACAAATGAATGCATTGTGCCCAAATCTCACAATATGTTTCAAAGAGCGACACATCCAACTGGGGCGAACAACCGGGAAAACAACGAAGAATGTCCGGATCGATGTCTCTCTTGGCGTCTTCGTATCGACTGCTAAAATCCAATCCAAGAGCGTGAAACGTCTCGTGCAAAAATACTTTGAACAAATCCTCGCGGCGAAAGAGCAGAATCTGGTTGTTCTTGCGACACGAAAACGTGAATCCGGAATTGATGTTTTCCTCGGCGGGAATGACGTTGGACCGAGAGGGAATCACTTTTTCCATGGGGGTCAAGAAGAACGTAAGTTGCAAGTGTTCGGGACGCCGGCATCCGGGTTGCGAGGGTTGTTGCAAGGCGACGTGGAGCCATTGGCTCATTTTTTTAATCCAGGCGGGAATGCGCAAGACATCGCGGTCTTCAAAGATGAAAAAGAGGACTTCGATTTTTTGGGGATTCTGAGTTGAAGTTGTCGACGTAGAATGATCATAGACGAAATGCATGGAGTGGGTG
>VFQT010000482.1_pt1 | contig 58091 bp, 59 predicted proteins | sample 3512381 | NCBI WGS metagenome assembly VFQT01 (sample SAMN10412376, study PRJNA504923) | tailings metagenome | isolation source: Relicate 2 Philex TSF3 active mining site | place: Philippines: Tuba, Benguet | collected 2017-08-29
ACAACCTCGACGTGATGGCCGAAGCCGACTGGATCATCGACCTCGGCCCCGAGGGTGGCGACGGCGGTGGCCGCATCGTCGCCGAGGGACCGCCGGCGCAAGTCGTGAAAAAACAGGCGCGCTCGCATACCGCGCGCATCCTCGGTGAATTCATGCGCGAGCGTGGCGCGCCATGAGTCCGCGCGGAATGCGCAGTCTATAATCCACGGATCCCCGCAAACAACGGCCACCAGCCATGCGCTACCCGACCGTTCTGCATCGCAAACACGCCGGCGCCGTCATCGTGACCATGCTGCTGGCGTCCTGCGCCACCGTTGATCGTCCAATTCCGCTGCCCGAAGGGCAGTGGGAAATGACCGCCTCGAGTTTCAACGACAGCGGCCGCCTGCCCGGTCTGCCACGCGCCACGCTGCAGATCCGCGGCGACCGACTCTCCGCCCAAAGCGGCTGCAACACCGCCAACGCCACGGTGAGCTCGGTCGATGGCAGGATGGTGGTGTCGCCACTGGCCACCACGCGGCGCGCCTGTCCGGAACCCGCCGGCGCCTTCGAAGGCCGTTATTTCAAGCTGCTGCGCGGGCAGCCTTACTTCCGCATCGAAAACGGACAACTGATCATCGCCGGCGGCGACGACAGTGCGCGTTTCCGCCGCATGCCGGAAAAGCCGGCCGAAAAACCCTTGGCAAAACCGCAGCCATGATCATCCAGACGCTGCCGGCGCATACCAAGGACCTCGGCGACGGTTTCGAAGTGCGGCGCCTGCTGCCGGCTGCGGCGCGCCGGACCATCGGCCCCTTCATCTTTTTCGACCACATGGGCCCGGTGCGTTTCGCGCCCGGCCAGGCCGTCGACGTGCGTCCGCATCCGCATATCGGCCTCGCCACGGTGACCTATCTGTTCGAGGGCGCGCTGATGCACCGCGACAGCCTCGGTTGCGTGCAGCGCATCACCCCGGGCGACGTCAACTGGATGACCGCCGGCCACGGCATCGTGCATTCCGAACGCAGCCCCGATGACGAACGCGGCTCCGCGCGCGGCCTGCACGGCATCCAGATCTGGATCGGGCTGCCGCAGGCCGATGAAGGCACCGAGCCATCGTTCGCGCATCACCCGAAATCGACGCTGCCGGTGGTTGCGCTGCCGGCCGCCGAATTGCGGCTGATCGCCGGCGCCGGCTGGGGACAGCGCGCGCCGGTGCGGACGTTTTCACCGATGTTTTATGCCTCCATCGAGGCCCGCGGTGCGACAGGCTTTGACCTGCCGCCTGAATACGCCGAACGCGCCGTTTACGTGGTGGATGGCGAGGTGGCAGCCGGGGGTGCGGCGATCGCGCCACGCACTGTCGCGGTATTCGCGGCGGGGGTTCCGGTTCGCATTGAAACCGCAGGTGCCGCGCGCATCATGGCTTTTGGCGGCGCCCCTCTTGACGGGGAACGCCATATTTCATGGAATTTCGTCGCCAGCCGCCGCGAGCTGATCGACGCCGCCCGCACGCGCTGGCGCGAGCAGCGTTTCCCGGCAGTGCCCGGTGAAACCGAATTCATCCCGCTGCCGGAGCGGGCGAACTGAGCGGTAAAATCAGCACTGCATTTTCCGCCACGGAGTTCCCTTGAGCATAGCCGCACTGCGCCGCGATTACATGGGCGAGAGCCTCAACGAGGCCGATCTCGCCGCCGATCCCTTCATCCAGTTCCAGCGCTGGTTTGACGAGGCCCTGCGCGCCGAATTGCCGATGCCCAATGCGATGACGCTGGCCACCGCCGGCGCCGACGGCGCGCCTTCGGCGCGCATCGTGCTGCTGAAGGGCATCGACCGCGGCGGTTTCGTGTTCTACACCAACTACAGGAGCCGCAAGGGCCGCGAGCTCGCCGCCAATCCGCGGGCGGCGCTGGTCTTCCACTGGAACGACCTCGAGCGCGAGGTGCGCATCGAGGGCGGCGTCGAACAGGTCAGTGCGGCGGAATCCGACGAATACTTCGCCAGCCGGCCGCTGCCCAGCCGCCATGCCGCGATCGCTTCGCCGCAAAGCGAGGTCGTCGCCAGCCGCGCGGTGCTAGAGGCGGATTTCGCGGCCGCCGAAGCCGCACACGGCGATGCCGCGCCGCGCCCCGCGCACTGGGGCGGCTACCGGGTCATGCCGTCATCGGTGGAGTTCTGGCAGGGCCGGCCGAGCCGGCTGCATGACCGGCTGCTCTACACCCTGCAGGAGGGGCGCTGGACCATCAGCCGGCTGGCGCCCTGAGCCGCCGCCGGCCCTGACCCTGCAGCCCGGCCGGTATACTCGGGCGGGCACCCTGCCACCCCTGCACAGACCCTTGCCCGCACCGTCCTCATCCCGCGCCTACGAATCGCTGCTGGCGTGGTATTTCGTATCGGTCTGGGGTTCGGGATTCCTCGCCACCAAGATCGGCCTGCAGCACACCGCGCCGTTCACCTTCCTGACGCTGCGTTTCGCCTTCGGCATGGTCTGCCTGACCGCGATGGCAATGCTGCTGAAGCCGCGCTGGCCATCGAGCCGCGGCGAGTACGGCCATGTCATCGTTGCCGGCCTGCTGATGCACACCGTGCACCTCGGCGGCAGCCATTACTCCCAGTATCTCGGCCTCTCCGCGGGCATCACTGCCGTGCTGCTGTCGGTGCAGCCGCTGCTGACGGCGGTATTTGCCGGCCGCTGGATGCGCGAACGGCTGGGCGGGATGCAATGGGCCGGCATCGCCATCGGTCTCGCCGGCGTGACGCTGATCGTCTGGCACAAGATCGATGTCCGCGAGGCGACGGCGGGCGCGCTGCTGGCGGTCACCGTCTCGCTCGCCGGGGTGACCATCGGCACGCTGTACCAGCGCCTGCACTGCCCCGCGGTCGACCTGCGCGCGGCGTCGCTGGTCCAGTTCGCCAGCAATCTGGTGGTGCTGGCGCCGCTGGCATGGATCGTCGAGGGGGCGGCCGTGCGCTGGTCGTGGTCGCTTGCCGGCGCCATCGTGTTCCTGGTGATCGGCGCGTCGATACTCGCCGTCAACGCCCTGCATACGCTGATGCGGCGCGGCCAGGCGACCCGGGTAACCAGCCTGATCTACCTGACGCCGGTGTTTGCCGTGGCCCTCGAACTGCTGATGTTCGATGTCGTGCCCTCCGGGCTCTCGCTGGCGGGCATTGCAATCACCTGCCTCGGGGTGGCGATGGTGTCCTGGTCGCGGGTGCGGAAGACGGCGGCATGAACATCCGCTTCGTGCTGCTGCTGACGGTGCTGCTCCACCTGGCCTTCGCCGGAAGCCGGGTCACCCTGTCTCTGCTGGCACTGCACCTGCAGGCCACGCCGCTGACGGTGGGCATCCTGATTTCACTGCTGGCCGCGGTACCCCTGCTGTTCGCGGTCGGCTGGGGGCGCACCATCGACCGCATCGGCGTGCGCAAGCCGCTGATGATCGGCGCCGGCGCAGTGCTCTGCGCGATGCTGCTGGCCGCGGCATTCCCGCGCATCGAGGTGCTGTTTGTCGTAAGCGCGCTCGCCGGCAGCGGATTCATGCTGGTGCACATCTGCGTCAACCAGGCCGCCGGACTGCTGGGCACGCCGGAACAGCGTTCGCGCAATTTCAGCCTGCTGGCGCTGGCGTTTTCGACGTCCGGCTTTCTGGGCCCGATGACCGCGGGATTCGCCATCGACCTCGTCGGGCACCGCATGACCTTCCTCGTGCTGGGTTTGAGCGCAGTTGCCGGCATCCTGCTGATGCTGGGGCGTCCGATGACGCTCCCCGCGCACCCGCCGGCTGCCGGACATGGCCGCAAGCGCGTCGGCGACCTGCTGCGCATCGGCAACCTGCGCCGCGCCTTCGTCGCCAGCGCGGTGCTGTCGATGGCCTGGGACCTGTTCACCTTCGTCACGCCGATCCACGGCACGCGGCTGGGCCTGTCGGCATCGGTGATCGGGCTGATTCTCGGCGCCTTCGGCGCGGCGATCTTTCTGGTGCGGCTGCTGCTGCCGGCGATCGTGCACCGCCTGAGCGAATGGCCCTTGCTGATCGGCGGCATGTTCGCCACCGGAGCGGCAATGGCGGTGTTTCCGCTGATCGACAGCGCATTGCTGCTGATGATGGTGGCTTTCGGACTGGGTCTGGCCATCGGCGGCACCCAGCCGATGATCATGTCGCTGCTCTACAACACGGCACCGCCGGGCCGCGGCGGCGAAGTGGTCGGCGTGCGCACATTCCTGCTCAATCTGACCCAGGCCGGCATGCCGCTGCTGTTCGGCATCGCCGGCAGCGCCATGGGCATGACGCCGGTGTTCTGGGCGATGGCTGCGGCGCTGTTCCTCGGCGGCACCTATACCAGCCGCCGGCGTGCATGAGCCGGTTCCCGAAAAAAAACAGGGCGCCGCGGCGCCCTGTCTTCTGCGGGGAAAATCCGCTTATTTCAGGTGCTTGTTGACCAGCTTGGTCATCTCGAACATCGACACCTGCTTCTTGCCGCCGAAGACGTCTTTCAGCTTCTCGTCGGCGTTGATGTTGCGGCGGTTTTTGCTGTCTTGCAGGCCGTGCTTCTTGATGTAGGCCCAGATTTTCTTGGTGACTTCGGTGCGCGGCATTGCGCTGTTGCCGATCACTGCGCCGAGGGCGGCGCTCGGTTGCATCGCCTTCATGAAAGCGGCATTGGGTTTGCGCTTTGCTGCGGCTTTCTTTTTCTTAGCAGCGGGTTTCTTGGTAGCTTTTTTCTTTGCAGCCATCGATGGTTCTCCCGTGAGGTGACTGGATAGGTTCGGATTTTTGATTCAGCTTGGTTCGTCTGCTTTGCCGTGTATTGCACGGTGACGAGAGGATGCCGAGGGAAAATGCCTTTGTCAACGCTTTTCCAGAGGGAAAACCGCGGGTTTTCACAGGGAAAAGTCAGTGTGTACCAACCGGTTGGCGGCAGCGCCGGAATTCGTTTGAAACTGCGCGTGACTCGCCGCACAATAGCGGACCCCGCCGGCTGTTCCCGGTCACCTGGCCGCGGTGCAAGAGCAGAAACAAATCAATGACCTAGTCGAGGTATTTGAATTGTCTGTCTGCATCACTCGCGTTCCGCGCCCCTGCCGCATTGCGTCGCCGCACGACGACTGCCGGCGGCGCCATGCCGGATAAACCCAATCAATGGCGAAGCAACTATCCCTGTTCGAGGGCGCGCGGCCTGGTGCGCCGAACACCCCGGACATCGCCCCTGCGGAACACGGCAGCGAAGCGCGCGATCTCGCGCGGCAACTGCCGTCAGGTGTGCGGCTGGGCACTTCGTCATGGCATTTCCCGGGCTGGCGCGGCATAGTCTGGGCCGGCACGGTTGCGCCGGGCGAACTCTCCCGCCACGGCCTGGCCGCCTATGCGCAGCATCCGCTGTTCAGCGCGGTCGGCATCGACCGGTCGTTCTATGCACCGCTGTCACGCCGGCATTACGCGGCCTATGCAGCCCAGGTGCCCGGGCATTTCCGCTTCGTCGTCAAGGCACCCAGCCTGCTGACCGTTTCATGGCTGCCGGGTGAGGACGGCGCCCGCGCCCGGGCCAACCCGCAGTTCCTCGACGCCGCCTGCGCCATCGAACAGTTTGTCGAACCGGTGCGTATGGGGCTGGGCGACAAGGCCGGAACGCTGCTGTTCCAGTTTCCGCCGCTGGGACGCACGCTGACCCGGGCGCCCGAACGCTTCATCGCGCAGTTGCAGGAATTTCTCGGCCGCCTGCCCCCCGGGCTGCAGTATGCCGTCGAGGTGCGCGACGACCGGGTCATCACGCGCCGGTTTTTTGCATCGCTGAAGGAAGTGGGTGTGCGGTATTGCGTCGGCGTGCACCCGCGGATGCCGCCGGTGGCGGCGCAGGCGGCCGCGATGTCCGGCTTCGGTCCGGGCCCGCTGCTGATCCGCTGGAACCTGAACGGCAGCTATACCTACGAGGAAGCACGGGCGCAGTTCACGCCGTTCGACCGGCTGGTCGACGAAGACGGCGCGACGCGGGATTCGATCGCGCAGCTGTGCATGGCGACCATCTCGGCCGGCCATGAGTGCACGATCATCGCCAACAACAAGGCCGAAGGTTCGGCTCCGCTGACACTGCTCAGGCTGGCGCAGGCCATCGTCACCGCGGCGCGCCACCGCGCGCAGGCCGGTTGATCCAGGGCCCGGCGGCCCTGCCGCTATTTCTTGACCCGCGCCGCGAATTTCTGGCGGAACTTGGCCACTTTAGGCGCCACCACGAACTGGCAGTACGGCTGACGCGGGTTGTTCTCGAAATATTCCTGGTGGTACGGCTCGGCCATGTAGAACCGCGGTGCCGGCGTCACCTCGGTGACGATCGGCCGCGGAAAGACGCGCGCCCCGGTCAGCTTCCGGATCACCGCCTCGGCCGCCGCCTCCTGCTGCGGCGTATGGCAATAGATCACCGAGCGGTATTGCGTGCCGATGTCATTGCCCTGGGCATTGAGCGTGGTCGGGTCGTGGATCACGAAAAACACCTCGAGCAGATCGGTGAAGCTGACCACCGCCGGATCGAAGGTGATGCGCACGACTTCGGCATGGCCGGTATCGCCGCCGCAGATGTCTTCGTAGGTCGGATTGTCGAGATGGCCGCCGCAATAGCCGGATTCGACGGATTCGACGCCGGTCATGCCGTCGAACACCGCCTCCAGGCACCAGAAGCAGCCACCGCCGAGGGTGGCCACTTCGCGGACGCCGGCCGGGGCCGTTTCAGTCGTCATCAGGGATGCCTCCGTTAAGGTTCACCGCAGATCAGTCGCGACAGCGGCGGGAACCTGACAGGGATTCAACCGGCCTTGTGATACCCGGTGACCCGCTCCACCTCATTTCGCGAGCCGAGAATGACGCCGACGCGCTGGTGCAGCCTGGTCGGTTGCACATCGAGGATGCGCTGGGTGCCGTTGGTCGCGGCGCCGCCGGCCTGCTCGACAATCATCGCCATCGGATTGGCCTCGTACATCAGGCGCAGGCGGCCTTCCTTGTGCTTTGCATCCTGCGGATACATGAATATGCCGCCGCGCGAGAGGATGCGGTAGACATCAGCCACCATCGAGGCCACCCAGCGCATGTTGTAGTCCTTGCCCAGCGGCCCGGCCTTGCCGGCGAGGCATTCGTCAATGTAGCGGATGATCGGCGCACCCCAGTTGCGGCGGTTCGACATGTTGATGGCGAACTCGGCAGTGTCGGCGGGAATCTCGATTTTCGGCTGGGTCAGGACCCAGCTGCCGAGTTCGCGGTCGAGCGTGAAACCGGCGACCCCGTTGCCGACGGTGAGCACGAGGACGGTCGAGGGTCCGTACACCGCGAAACCGGCCGCCACCTGCTGTGATCCCGGCTGCAGGAACGCCTGTTCGTCGGGGGTGACGCCTTCGGGGCAGCGCAGCACCGAAAAAATGGTGCCGATCGACACGTTGACGTCGATGTTGGAGGAACCGTCGAGCGGGTCCATCAGCAGCAGGTATTCGCCGCGCGGATAGCGGTTGGGGATCTGGTGCGGGTGCTCCATTTCCTCTGAGGCCATTGCCGCGAGGTGGCCGCCCCATTCATTGGCCTCGAGCAGCACTTCATTGGAAATGACATCGAGTTTTTTCTGCGCCTCGCCCTGAACGTTGTCGCTGCCGGCATTGCCCAATATGCCGGTCAGCGCGCCCTTGCTGACGGCATTGCTGATCGATTTGCAGGCACGGGCGACGACTTCAATGAGCAGGCGCAGCTCGGCGGAAACGACGCCTTTTTCGCGCTGCTGTTCGACGAGGTACTGGGTGAGTGTAATGCGACGCATGTTTTCTCCACTAATGGGCTGCCGCCGGCCGCACCGGTCGGGCGAGGCAGGATTATCCGATATACTGGTTTTATTCGGGAGACATCAATGATGTGCATGATTTTCAAAGCGATTTTCCCCAGGCTTGCCATGGCCGCGGTGCTGGCCCTGCCCCTGCTCGCGGGCGCCCAGGCGGTGAAAATAGCCCCTGCCCCGGCAGTGGCGACATTCGGCGGCGGCTGTTTCTGGTGCGTCGAGGAGGCCTTCGACAAGGTGCCTGGCGTGATATCGACCACCTCGGGCTACATGGGAGGGCAGCTGAAAAACCCGACCTATCCGCAGGTATCCACGGGTACCACCGGCCACAACGAAGTCGTGCAGGTCGCCTATGATCCGGCGAAAGTGAGCTACGCGCAGTTGCTGGAGGCGTTCTGGCGCAACATCGATCCGACACAGGCCAATGGCCAGTTCTGCGACCACGGCCCGCAGTATCGCAGTGAAATCTTTGTTCACGACGATGCACAGCGCAAGGCCGCCGAAGCCTCGAAGGCGGCATTGCAGAAAACCAAGCCCTTTGCCGGCGAAATCCGCACGCTGATCACGCGCGCATCCGAGTTCTACGCGGCCGAGGATTATCACCAGGACTACTACCGGAAGAATCCGGTCCGCTACAAGTATTACAAGACCAGCTGCGGCCGCGAGGCGCGGCTGAAAGAGCTCTGGAAAACACCGTAAACACGCGATGTCCCGGCGCCTGTTGCTGGCCGGTGGAGGCCACAGCCATGTCGAGGTGATCCGCCGCTGGGGACTGGCGCCGCTGCCCGGTGTTGCGGTGATGCTGGTCAGCCCCGACCGCCACACGCCCTATTCGGGCATGCTGCCCGGGCATGTCGCCGGTCATTACAGCCATGCCGAATGCCACATCGATCTTGAAGCGCTGTGCAACAGCGCAGGTGTCACCCGAATCGCCGCGTCGATAGACGGTCTGGACCTGGCCAATCGCATCGCGCACTGCGACCGCGCCGCGGACCAGCCTTTCGATGTGCTTTCGATCGATACCGGCTCGACGCCGGTGCTCGAACACATCCCCGGGGCCGGGCGGATCGGCCTTCCGGTCAAGCCCGTCGCGCCGTTTCTGGAACAGTGGCCAACCCTGCTCGAGGCAGCGCGCCATGCCCCAGAAGCCCTGCACATCGTGGTGGTCGGCGCCGGAGCTGCAGGCGTGGAAATGGTGCTGGCGATGCAGCACCGCATGACCATGGACGGCGGTCGCGCGCGCTTTACGCTGCTCGGCAACACCCCGTCAATCCTGGGCACCCATCCGCCGCGGGTGCAGCGCCGCTTCATGCAGATGCTCGCCGACCGCGGCATCAGCATGCGGCTGGGCGCAGCGGTGGAGCGCGTCATGCCCGGCGTACTGCTGCTGCCGGACAACCAGCGCCTGGCGTTCGACGAAGTGATCTGGATCACCGGGGCCGCAGCGCCGGACTGGCCGCGCGACAGCGGACTGCAAACCGATGAATCCGGCTTCATCGCGGTCGATGCCCATCTGCAGTCGCTGTCGCATCCGGGCGTGTTTGCCACCGGCGACGTGGCCTCGATGCGCCATGCGCCACGGCCGAAGTCCGGTGTGTATGCCGTGCGCCAGGGCCCGCCGCTGGCGGAGAACCTGCGCCGTGCACTGCGCGGGGAGCCGTTGCTGGAATACCGCCCGCAATCCCGCGCGCTGGCATTGATCAGCGCGGGCTCACGTTACGCGGTGGCCTCGTACGGGCCGTTCTCATGGGGCGGCGCCTGGGTGTGGCGCTGGAAACACCGGATCGACAGCGCGTTCATGGCGCGTTATCGCAGCACGCCGGATACGTTATAAGTTATTGTTTTTATTATATATTTTTAGTTTACCGAGACCCGCGCAAATTTGCGCTTGCCGACCTGCAGCACGACGCTGGTGCCAGGCGCGAGTTTCACCGACTTGTCGGTGACTTTCTCCCCGTCCATTTTGACCCCGCCCTGCGCGAGCATGCGCAGCGCATCGGAAGTACTCGCGGTCAGCCCCGCCTGCTTCAGCACCGCGGCGATCTGCAAACCGTCACCCTCCGCCTTCAGGGCAACCTCGGGCATGTCGGCGGGCATTTCATCACGGCGGAAACGCGCCTCAAAATCCGCCAGCGCCGCGGTCGCAGCTTCGGCACCGTGAAAACGTGCGACGATTTCCTGCGCGAAACCGACCTTGATGTCGCGCGGATTGCGCCCCGCCTTCACCTCGTCGCGCCAGCCGCGGATGGTTTGCAGCGGCTCGAAGGACAGCAGTTCGATGTAACGCCACATCAGCTCGTCCGAAATCGACATCAGCTTGCCGAAGATTTCATTCGGCGCTTCCTGGATGCCGACGTAATTGCCCATCGACTTCGACATCTTGTTGACGCCGTCGAGACCTTCGAGCAGTGGCATGGTCAGAATGCACTGCGCCGGCTGGCCGTGGTGCTTCTGCAGTTCGCGGCCCATCAGCAGGTTGAATTTCTGGTCGGTGCCGCCCAATTCGATGTCGGCCTTCAGCGCAACCGAGTCGTAGCCCTGCACCAGCGGATACATGAATTCATGGATGGCGATCGGCTGGTTGCCGCGGTAACGCTTGGAAAAATCATCGCGTTCGAGCATGCGCGCCACGGTATGGGTGGCCGCCAGCCTGATCATGTCGACAGCGCTCATCTTGTCCATCCAGGTCGAGTTGAACACGACCTCGGTGCGTGAACGGTCGAGAATCTTGAAGACCTGTTCCGTATAAGTCTGGGCATTGCGCGCGACCTCTTCGCGGGTCAGCGGCGGCCGGGTGGCGTTTTTGCCGGTCGGGTCACCGATCATGCCGGTGAAATCACCAATCAGGAACAGCACGTGATGCCCCAGTTCCTGGAACTGGCGCAGCTTGTTGATCAATACCGTGTGGCCGATATGCAGATCCGGTGCAGTCGGGTCAAATCCCGCCTTGACGCGCAGCGGACGGCCGGTCGCCAGTTTTTCGCGTAACTCCGGCTCGCGCAGCAGCTCGTCACAGCCGCGGCGGATGATCTCGATCTGGCCGTCGATGGTGGTCATGGAAATTCGTGATTTTTCTGGCAAAGGTTTCTGGCAACAGCCGGGTAAATGCGGGTTTTCCTGCTGCAGGGATTCTGCTAAGCTCGGCCCTGCAATCCAGCCTCGGATTCGTCGTAAATCACGTTTCAAATCAACAAGGAAGCGCATGCCCCACGCGCGATTCGCGATTCTAGCGCAAAAGCTCGGCGCCCTGCTTCACGGCAGCGCCCTGCGGCGCTTTTTGCTCGCGTTGGTCCTGCCTTTTTTCGGCATCGTGGCCGCTTTCGGCATCGCGCCGGACACCGCTACGGATGCCATCGAGCGCAGCAACGTCGTCGAGCAGATCGCCCTGCCCGCACTGGCGGCCACGGACAATTCCGCCGAAGCCTACTGGCGCGAAGCGCGCATCGAACGCGGCGACACCATCGCTTCCGTGCTGCAGCGGCTGCAGATCGACGACGACCACGCGAACCAGGTGCTGCAACGCTCCAGCGAGGCGCGCGCCCTCTACCGCCTGATTCCCGGACGCACGGTGCGCGCCCAGACCACCGCCTCGGGGCAGCTGATCGCCCTGCGTTACCTGAACGGAACGCAGTTGCTGAAAATCGATCGCGAGGCCGACACCTTCTCGATATCCGAGGGTGACGCCGAGACCGAAATCCGCACCCACATGCGCTCGGGTGAAATCCGCACTTCGCTCTTTGCCGCGACTGACGCCGCCGAAATGTCCGATGCGGTGGCCGTGCAGATCGCCGAGGTGTTCTCCACAGATATCGATTTCCATCGCGACCTGCGCAAAGGCGACCGTTTCTCCGCAATTTACGAAGTCCACTACCACCAGGGGCAGCCCATCAAGACCGGCCGGCTGCTGTCTGCGGAATTCGTCAATCAGGGCAAGACCTTCCAGGCCGTCTGGTTCCAGAATCCCGACGGCGAGGGCGGCTACTACACGCCGGACGGCAAAAACATCCGCAAGGCCTTCCTGCGTTCCCCGCTGGAGTTCTCCCGCGTGAGTTCGGGATTCACCATGTCGCGCTTCCATCCGGTGCTGAAGACCTGGCGTTCGCACAAGGGTGTGGATTACGCCGCGCCGACCGGCACCCGCGTCAGGGCCACCGGCGACGGCATCGTCGAATTCGCCGGACGCCAGGGCGGTTACGGCAATCTGGTGGTGCTGCGCCACCAGTCGAAATACACCACATGGTACGGTCACCTGTCGCGCTTTGCGCCCGGAATCAGCCGGGGCAAACGCGTATCCCAGGGCGAGATCATCGGTTTTGTCGGCAGCACCGGCGTAGCCACCGGCCCCCATCTGCATTACGAATTCCGCACCAACAACATCCATCAGGATCCGCTGCGCGTCGCGATGCCGCCCGCGCCGCCGCTGGCGCCGCAGCACCGGGCCGCATTCGACGAGAGCGCGCGTCCACTGGCCGACCGCCTCGCACTGCTGCGGCAAGTCCAGACCTCAGCCGCACGATAAACTCCGCAATGCCCGGCCTGTTCATCGGGTTGATGTCGGGTACCAGCATGGACGGCATCGACGCCGCCCTGGTCGATATCGGCGGCCCGCCCCTGCTGCAACGTCGTGTCCACCAGCCCTTTCCGGCGCAATTGCGCGACACGCTGCTTTCCCTGAACGAACCGGGCGACAACGAACTGCATCGCGCCGCACAGGCGGCCAACGCGCTGGCGCTGGGCTATGCCGCAATCGTGCGCACGCTGCTGGCGACAACCGGCGCCGAAGCGCGTGCCATCACGGCCATCGGCTGCCATGGCCAGACCGTGCGCCATCAGCCTCGGCAGGGCTACACCATCCAGCTGGTCAACGCGGCGCTGCTCGCCGAACTGACGGGCATCAGTGTCGTCTGCGATTTCCGCAGCCGCGACATCGCCGCCGGCGGGGAAGGCGCGCCGCTGGTGCCGGCGTTCCACCACGCCGTCTTCGCCTCTGCGCAGCAGTCCCGCGCCATCGTCAACATCGGCGGCATCGCCAACATCACCCACCTGCCGGCGCGTGGTGCGACCACCGGTTTCGATTGCGGTCCCGGCAACGCGCTGATGGACGGCTGGATCATGGCGCATCGGCAACAGCCCTACGATGCGGACGGGCGCTGGGCGGCGGGCGGCCGCGTGCTGCCGGAACTGGCCGAACGCCTGCTGGCGCACGAGTTCTTCGCGCGCCTGCCTCCCAAGAGCACTGGACGGGAAACCTTCAACCTGCAGTGGCTGCGCAGCGCACTGTCCGGCAGCGAGGAACCCGCAGATGTGCAGGCCACTCTGTGCGAACTGACGGCAACGGGCATCGCGCGCGCGCTGGACGGTCATTGCGCGGATGCCGCGGAGGTGTACCTGTGCGGCGGCGGCGCGCGCAACGAAGCCCTGCGCAGCCGGCTCGTGGCGCTGCTCCCGGAACGCCGCATCGATGTCACCGACAGCCTCGGCATTGCCGCAGAGGCGGTGGAAGCGGCCGCGTTTGCCTGGCTCGCCTCCCGGACACTGAATCGCGCGCCCGGCAACCTGCCCGGGGTCACCGGCGCGCGCGGGCCGCGCGTGCTGGGGGCGGTCTATCCGGCCTGAGGCTGCAAAACAAAACGGGGGCCAGGGCCCCCGTTGTCCGCGGTTCCGTGCAGCCGCTTATGCGGAGAACGACGACCCGCAACCGCAGGTGGAACTGGCGTTCGGGTTCTTGATCACGAACTGCGCGCCTTCGACGTTTTCCTGGTAATCGATTTCGGCGCCGGTGAGGTACTGCAGGCTCATCGGATCGATCAGCAGCGTGACGCCGCCCTTCTGCATCGCGGTGTCATCGTCGTTGACGGTCTCGTCGAAGGTGAAGCCGTACTGGAACCCCGAGCAACCGCCACCGGTGACAAACACGCGCAGCTTGAGTTCGGTGTTGCCTTCCTCGTCGATCAGTTGCCGGACCTTTGCCGCCGCGTTCTCGGTGAACACCAGCGGATCCGGCAGGACTTCGGTGACTGCATTCATGGCTTGCTCCTGATTCGGTATAACAGAATGGGCTTATTATCCCCGGCGCTCCGGGCGCCGGTCAATCGGCCGAGGCCGGCTTGAACTGGACCACCTTGTCCGCCTTGGCATCGTCCTGATAAACCAGCCGGCCCTGGACCACGGCACCGAGATGCATTTCCAGAGTCCGGTAATAAACATCACCGGTGACATTGGCTTTGCTCTGCAACTCGACATAATCGGCGGCATGCACCGGCCCCACCACGGTGCCGTTGATAACCACGTGGGAAACGCGGATTTCGCCTTCAATCCGCGCGGCTTCCGACAGCACCAGCGTTCCGGGTTTGCCTTCGACCGACACGACATTGCCATGGACGCGGCCGTCAACACGCAAACCGCCGTCAAAGGTCATGTCACCCTCGATCACCGTGCCGGCACCGATCAGGCAATCGATCCGGTTCTGCGGCTTGTTGGGTTTGTTGCCGTTGCCAAACATGGAAACCTCCCGCTATGAAATGACGACGTTGTGGGTCAACTTCGGCGTGTCGGAATTGCCCTCGAACACCCGCACCTGCAGTCCCTTGACGGTCGCGTTCGGCGCAACCCGGAACATGCCCTCGACGCGCTGGAACAGCTTGAAGCTGACCTGGTATTCCCTGGACGTATCGGTCCGCCCGGACTCGGGCAGCATGAGCGTTACTTTACGGCCATCCTGCTGCAGGTTCAACACGAACTGCAGCCGCCCGTTGAACTCCTTGACGCGCTCGCCCGCCTGCACCAGCAGCAGCTGATAGCGATATTCCCCCGGCACCGATTCCGGCACCATCCTGAAACGGTTGACGCTGATCGCACCCTCCTTGCCGGTCGCGGTCAGGGACTGGAAAAAGGCGAGATCCTCCTTCAGGGTCGCATTCTCCTGGGCCAGCGTCTTGACCTGCCTGGCGAGGTCGCCGTAAGTGGCGCGCTCGATCTGCAATTGCCGCTCCGCAGCGGCGGTGCGCGCGTTGAGCTCAGCCAGCTCGGCCTGCTGCCGGCGCACGGTCTCGTCCAGCTGCTCACGCAGCTTGGCGGCTTCGCCCTTGCGGAAACCCGCGTATTCGAGACCGAAATCGTAGGTGAACCAGGCGACCCCGCAGGTCACCGCCAAGATCACGCCCATGCCCAGCCAGCGCCAGTACCAGGGCATGTGCGGCCGCACCGAGAGCTGCGGCGCATCGATGCCGAAGCGGCGCGCGAATGTCTTGAGCTTGCGCTTCATTCCGCTACGGCAGCAGCGCGACCTGTTTCAGGCCGGCATCCTCTGCAAAACCGAACATCAGGTTCATGTTCTGCACGGCTTGCCCGGCCGCACCCTTGACGAGGTTGTCGATGACCGACAGGACAACCACGGTATCGCCCCCCTGCGGGCGGTGCACGGCAATGCGGCAGTGGTTCGCGCCGCGCACCGACCGCGTTTCGGGATGACTTCCCGCCGGCATCACGTCGATAAACGTTTCTTTGGCATACCGTCTTTCATACAACGCCTGCAGGTCGACGTCCCTGGTCAGCTGCGCGTACAGCGTCGCATGGATGCCGCGGATCATCGGCGTCAGATGCGGCACGAACACCAGACTCACATCGCGTCCGGCCGCGCGCGCCAGTCCCTGCGAAATTTCCGGGTGATGGCGGTGGCCACCCACGCCGTAGGCCTTGAAGTTGTCGGCGGCCTCGGCGTGCAGGATATGCGTCTCGGCCTTGCGCCCCGCCCCGGACACGCCCGACTTGGCGTCGGCGATCAGGTGATTGAGATCAATGCAACCCGCTTCGATCAGCGGCAGGAAACCGAGCTGCACCGCGGTCGGATAGCAGCCGGGGTTGGCAATGACGCGCGCCTTGCGGATCTGCTCGCGATTGACCTCGGGCAGCGCATATACCGCTTCCGCCACCAGTTCGGGGCAGGCGTGTTTCATCTTGTACCACTGCTCCCACACCGCGACGTCGCGGATACGGAAATCCGCGGCAAGATCGATGATGCGCACGCCGGCATCCACCAGCGCGCGGGCTTCCTGCATCGCAACGCCGTTGGGTGTGGCAAAAAACACGACATCGCAGTGTTCAAGACCGGCGGAAGCCGGCTCGCTGAACTTCAGGTCGACATGTCCGCGCAGATTGGGAAACATCTCGGCGACCGCCATGCCTGCTTCCTTGCGCGACGTGATCGCGCGCAGTTCGCTGTGCGGATGCTGCGCCAGCAGCCTTAGCAGTTCGACACCGGTGTAGCCGGTGCCGCCGACGATGCCCACCTTGATGGTCTTACCAGTCATGCGCTGCTCCCTCCCCAACCGGTCAAAACAGCTGATTCAGACGTCGTGCCGTGACGACAGTTCCGCCAGAGACGACAAAGCCGCCCTGAGGCGGCCTTGTCCGGACTGCGGTTCTGCCAGCGTGCGTTAACGCTTGGAGAACTGCTTGCGCCGCCGCGCCTTGCGCAAACCGACCTTCTTGCGCTCGACTTCGCGGGCGTCGCGGGTCACCAGGCCTGCCTTGCGCAGAACCGGCTTCAGCGTTTCATCGTAATCGATCAGCGCGCGGGTGATGCCATGGCGCACCGCGCCGGCCTGGCCGGACTCGCCGCCGCCGGTCACGTTGACGGCGATGTCGAAACTGTCGAGTTTCTCGATCAGCGCGAGTGGCTGGCGCACGACCATGCGGCCGGTCTCGCGCGAGAAAAACTCGTCAACCGGCTTGCCGTTGACGACGATGCTGCCCTTGCCGGGCTTCAGGAACACACGGGCCACTGCGCTCTTGCGGCGACCGGTGCCATAGTTCTTTTGAACTGCTGCCATGGTGTCTTAATCCTAGATTTCGAGGGTCTTGGGCTGCTGCGCGGCATGCGGATGATCCGTGCCGGCATAAGCCTTCATCTTTTTCAGCATCGCATAGCCCAGCGGGCCCTTGGGCAGCATGCCCTTGACCGCCTTCTCGAGCACGCGAGCCGGATGTTTGGCCTGCATCTTCTCGAAATTGGTCGAATACAGGCCGCCGGGATATCCGCTGTGGCGGTTGTAGATCTTGTCCTTGGCCTTGTTGCCGGTGACACGGAGCTTCTCGACATTGACGACGACAATGAAGTCGCCGGTGTCGATATGGCGCGTGAATTCGGGCTTGTGCTTGCCGCGCAGGCGATGCGCGATTTCGGCTGCGAGTCGGCCCAGCACCTTGCCGGAGGCGTCGACCACGTACCAGTCGCGTTTGACTTCGCTCGGTTTTGCGGAATAGGTCTTCATGCGTGTTCCTGCGCGTTCTTGGTGATTCAGGGAAACTGCGAATTCTATGGGAAATCAAGTGGATGTGTCAAACTGCTGTACTGCAGCATGGGCGCCGGACCGCACCCCGGGTTTTTATAAAAAATCCTTTAAAAACATATAGTTGAAATGATCGCTTGGCAACTGACCAATGCCCTGTCCGCACTGCTGATTCCGCCCGGATTGCTGCTCGCGGTGCTGTTTGCCGGCCTGATGCTCGCCCGGCGCCGTCCCGGGCCCGGCCGCGCCCTGCTCATTTCGGGCACGGCCGGCCTCTACCTGCTGTCGATGCCCCTGACCTCGACCCTGCTGCTGCAGCGCTGGGAGGCGCCACCCGGAGACCCGGCACTGGTCGCCACGTCGCAGGCCATCGTCGTTCTCGGCGGCGGCAAATACGCGCGCGCGCCTGAATACGGCGGCGATACCGCAGGCGCCATGACACTGGTGCGGCTGCGTTACGCCGCGCACCTCCAGCGCAGCAGCGGGCTGCCGGTGCTGGTCAGCGGCGGCAACCCGGAAGGCGGCCTCGTCGATGAGGCGCAGGTCATGCGCCAGACCCTGGAGCGCGATTTCGCGGTGCCGGTGCGCTGGAGCGAAAGCCGCTCGGCAAACACCCTGGGCAATGCACGCCTGACCCGCCGCCTGCTCGAGCAGGAGGGCATCCGCCGCATCTGCCTGGTCACCCACGCCTGGCACATGCCGCGGGCGCGGCTGGCGTTTGAGCATGCCGGCTTCGAAGTCGTCGCGGCGCCGACCGCGCATACCACGCGGCAGGGCATCACCCTGCTCGATGTCCTGCCGGATCCGGTCGCGCTGTTGGACAGCGCGCTGTTCTTTCACGAGGCGGTCGGCACAGTCTGGTATCGTTTGCGCCTGCTCGCGCAAGCCTGACGGGGGATTTCATGAAAGCACGCATCAAGTGGATCGAGAATGTTTCATTCATTGCCGAATCCGGCAGCAACCATGCGCTTGTGATGGACGGCGCACCCGAAGGCGGTGGCCGCAACATGGGGCCGCGGCCGATGGAAGTGGTGCTGATGGGCACCGGCGGTTGCACCGCCTATGACGTGGTGCACATCCTGCGCAAATCACGGGCCCCGGTCAGCGACTGCGTGCTGGAAATCGAGGCCGAACGCGCGGAAGAAGATCCCAAGGTTTTTACCAGAATCCATTTTCATTTCATCGTCACCGGCAAGGGGCTGAAAGCGGCCCAGGTGGAACGCGCGGTGCATCTGTCGGCGGAAAAATACTGCTCCGCGTCGATCATGCTGGGCAAGACTGCCGCGATCACCCACGACTTTGAGATCCGGGAAGCGGAGGCCTGAGCGCCGCCCCGCGATGCGCCGCTACAGGAAGTAGGCGGCTCCGGTCATCACCTTCGATGACGCCTTCATCGCCGCCTTGACCGGCGCCGGCAGTTCGGCGCCGCCGTGATCCAGCGCGGTGGTGGCATGGCGCGCCTCGTCATCCCGCATCTGCCCGACAATCGCCCGGCTTTTTTCGTCGCTGGCCGGCAGGCGGCCCAGATGGCCTTCCAGATGCCGCACGACCTGGCGTTCGGTCTCGGCGAGGAAACCCAGATTCCATTTGTCGCCCAGCAGTCCCGCGGCGGCACCGATCGCGAATGAGCCGGCATACCAGAATGGGTTGAGAAGGCTCTTGCGCCCGCCCAGTTCGTTGATGCGGCGTTCGGTCCACGCCAGATGCTCTGTTTCCTCCTGCGCCGCCTGTTCCAGCGCCGCGCGCGCGCCGCTGTCGCGGGCCGTCATCGCCTGCCCCTGGTACAGCGCCTGGGCGCAAATTTCGCCGCTGTGGTTGACGCGCATCAGTGCCGCCGCATGGGCACGTTGCGCCGCGTCGAGATCGGCCTCGGGAAGATTGTCGCCGGGAACGGGGCGCACGCTTCGCGCCTGCGCAAACACCGTGCGCAGCCCCCTGTCGAAACCGATGATCAGATCGTCAATGCGCAGCATGCGAATCACCTTGTTTTAAATTGAGTTTCCAAACAACCGCTCCAGCTCGACACCGGGATCGGGCGCACGCATGAAGGCTTCGCCGACCAGATAGCCGTGCACCTGATGGCTGCGCATGCGCGCCACATCCTCGGGTTTCAGGATGCCGCTTTCAGTAATCACAAGACGGTCTGCGGGAACACGCGGCAGCAGCCCGATGGTGGTGTCCAGCGTGGTTTCAAAGGTACGCAGGTTGCGGTTGTTGATGCCGATCAAAGGCGAGCGCAATTTCAGGGCGGTTTCCAGCTCGGCACCGTCATGCACTTCGATCAGCACCGACATGCCGAGATCAAAAGCCACCTGTTCGAGCTCGTGCAGTTTTTCCGCGGTCAGTGCGGCGACGATCAGCAGGATGCAATCGGCGCCGGCAGCCCGGGCCTCATGAACCTGATAGGGGTCCATCATGAAATCCTTGCGCAGCACCGGCAGGCTGCAGGCGGCGCACGCGGCTTTCAGGTTGTCGAGGCTGCCTTGGAAAAACTGGCGGTCAGTCAGCACCGACAGGCAGGCGGCGCCGTGACGCTCGTAACTGGCGGCAATCGCAGCCGGATCAAACGGCTCGCGCAACACACCCTTGCTCGGACTGGCTTTTTTGACTTCGGCAATCACCGCGGAACGGCCGGCGGTGATTCTTGAACGCATCGCCCCGGCAAAATCACGTGCGGGCGCAGCGGCGCGTGCCGCTGCCTGGACCTGCGCCAATGGCAGCTGCTGCTGTGCGGCTGCCACCTCTTCGGCCTTGACGGCCATGATGCGCTGCAGGATGTCAGCCATGGCTTTGAGTGAACGCGACGAACTGGTCGAGTTTCTGGCGCGCGGCCCCGCTGGCGATCACCGCCAGCGCCTGCTGCACCCCCTCCACCAGTGTCGGCGCCTTGCCTGCAATGTAAATGCTGGCACCGGCGTTCAGCGCGACGATGTCGCGCGCCGCACCATCCCTGTTGCCCAGCGCCGCCAGCATCATGTCACGCGACTGCTCGGCGCCGTCGACGCGGATCGCCGCATTGTTGTGCGTTTTCAGGCCGACATCCGCCGGCGCCACCATGTATTCGCGCACCGCGCCGTCCTTCAGTTCGCCCACTGCCGTCGGACCGCTGATTGACAGTTCATCCAGTCCCTCGAGTCCGTGCACGATCATCACACGGCGGCTGCCGAGCCGCTGCAGCACCCGCGCCTGGATGCCGACCAGATCCGGATGGAATACACCCATCACCTGCTGTTTCGCGCCGGCGGGATTGGTCAGCGGGCCCAGAATGTTGAATATCGTCTTCACGCCCAGTTCGCGGCGCACCGGCGCGGCGTGTTTCATCGCGCTGTGATGATTCGGCGCGAACATGAAGCCGATGCCGGTTTTGGCGATTGACTGCGCCACGGCTTCGGGTTTCAGGTTGATGTTGACGCCCAGCAGTTCCAGCACGTCGGCGCTGCCCGATTTGCTCGACACCGAACGCCCGCCGTGTTTGGCGATTTTCGCCCCGGCGGCGGCGGCGGCAAACATCGCTGCCGTAGAAACATTGAAGGTATGCGCGGAATCGCCGCCGGTGCCGCAGGTGTCGATCAGTTCCGGGGTGTCCGGCACCGGCACATGGGTCGCGAACTCGCGCATCACCGTCGCGGCGGCGGCGATTTCCCCGATGGTTTCCTTTTTGACGCGCAAGCCGGTCACCAGTGCGGCAATCAGCACAGGCGACACTTCGCCGCCCATGATCTGCCGCATCAGCGACAGCATTTCGTCGTGGAATATCTCGCGGTGCTCAATGATGCGCGTCAGCGCTTCCTGCGGTTTCATCGCGGCGTATCCTCCAGGAAATTCTTCAGCATCCGGTGCCCGTGTTCGGTCAGGATCGATTCCGGGTGGAACTGAACACCCTCGACCGCCAGCGTCTTGTGACGCACGCCCATGATTTCGCCGTCATCCGTCCACGCCGTGATTTCCAGGCATTCGGGAATGCTTGCACGTTCGATCACCAGCGAGTGGTAACGCGTCGCGGAAAAAGGCTGCGGCAGGCCACGGAACACGCCAACGCTGTTGTGCTGGATCAATGATGTCTTTCCGTGCATCAGCTGTTTGGCGTGGATGATTTTTCCGCCGAATGCCTGGCCGATGCTCTGGTGGCCGAGACAGACGCCGAGAATCGGAATCCTGCCGGCGAAGGCCTTGATCGCCGGCACCGACACGCCGGCTTCGTTGGGCGTGCACGGTCCGGGCGACACCACGATGCGCGCCGGCTTCATGCGCGCGATGTCATCGACCGAAATCTCGTCGTTACGGTGCACGGCGACTTCTTCGCCGAGCTCGCCGAAATACTGGACGAGGTTGTAGGTGAAGGAATCGTAGTTGTCAATCATCAGCAGCATGTTGATCCCCTCAGTCCAGGCGCGTATCAAGGCCGGCTTCGGCCATTTCCGCCGCCCGCAGCAGCGCCCGCGCCTTGTTCTGGGTTTCCTGCCATTCGGCCTCGGGCTGGGAGTCGGCGACCACGCCACCACCCGCCTGCACATGCAGTTTTCCGTCCTTGACCACCGCGGTACGCAGGGCGATGGCCACATCCATATTGCCGTGGAAGCCGAGGTAACCGACCGCGCCCGCATAGATGCAGCGTTTCACCGGCTCCAGCTCGTCGATAATTTCCATCGCGCGCACCTTCGGCGCGCCGGATACCGTGCCCGCCGGGAAAGTCGCGCGCAGCACGTCGATCGCGGTCAGTCCAGGCTTCAGCCGCGCCTCGACATTGGACACGATGTGCATCACGTGCGAATAGCGCTCGATGACCATCTGCTCGGTGACGCGCACGCTGCCGGTCTGCGCGACACGCCCGGCATCATTGCGGCCGAGATCAACCAGCATGATGTGCTCGGCACGCTCCTTGGCATCGGCCAGCAGTTCATCGGCCAGTGCCGCATCCTCTTCCGGCGTGGCGCCGCGGCGGCGGGTGCCGGCGATCGGCCGCACGGTCACGGTGTCGCCTTCCAGCCGGGCGAGTATTTCCGGTGAAGCACCGACCACGTTGAAATCGCCGCAGTCGAAATAGAACATGTACGGCGACGGGTTCAGTGTGCGCAGCGCGCGATACAGCGACAGCGGCGTCGCATGGAATGGCTTGCTCATGCGCTGCGACGGCACCACCTGCATGATGTCGCCTTCGAAGATGTAGTGCTTGGCGCGGTCGACCGCCTTGTAATAGGCTGACTCGCCAAAACCGGACACTGCCGGTTCCGATTTCGTCGGCGCGCTGTCCGGCAGCTTTACCGGCGCACGCAGCTTGGCCAGCAGTTCGGCCAGCCGTTTGCGGGCCGCGGCATAGGCGCCGGGTTTGCCCGGTTCCGCATACACCACCAGCGAGAGTTTTCCCGACAGATTGTCGACAATGGCAATCTCTTCGGATACCAGCAGCATGATGTCCGGCGTGCCCAGTTCGTCGCGCTTGTTGGCGCCGGCAGCCAGCCTTTTCTCGATGTAACGCACGGTGTCGTAACCGAAATAACCGACCAGGCCGCCGCAGAAGCGCGGCAGCCGCGGATCGGTGGCGACCCTGAAACGCTGAAGATATTTTTCGACAAAGGTCAGCGGATCTTCCGCGCGCTCACGCAGCACTTCGCGTCCGTCGGTGATTTCAGCGCAATCATGACCGCGCACTTCGATGCGCGTGCGCGCAGCCAGTCCGATGAAGGAATAACGGCCGTGGCGTTCGCCGCCGACCACGGACTCCAGCAGATAGGTCTGCGGCTGGCTGGCGAGCTTGAGGTAGATCGACAGGGGGGTGTCGAGATCGGCGTAGGTCTCGAGCACCAGCGGCACGCGGTTATAGCCCGCGGCAGCGAGGCGATTGAATTCGGATTCGGTCATGTCTTGCTCCACGAAAAAAGTACGAAAGGGCGGTCCGGCGGCAAACGCGTGTTCAGCAACGCCAGCGCCAGGCTCCGGTCCGGATTTCGCACTTCATCGAGGGCAGCATGATTAAGGCTTTTTAATCAACGGGATACAGTCAGTCAGCGCGCCTACTATAGCATCAACCTCAAGGCTCTGCACGTCGTGACCCTCGTTGTAACCATACGGCACGCAGAACACCGGACAACCGGCGGCGCGCGCAGCCTGCACATCGTTGCCGGAATCGCCGATCATCAGCATGCGTGCCGGCGTGATGCCGAACGCCTGGCAGACATGCAGCAATTGCATCGGGTCGGGTTTTTTCCGCGGCAGCGTGTCGCCCGACACCGTGAGCTCGAAAAAATGCGCGAGGCCCATGCGTTCGAGCAGGGGGCCGGTGAAGGCCCCTGCCTTGTTGGTGACACAGGCAAGCCGGAATCCGGCTTTGCGCATCAGCTCCAGCCCCTCCCGCACCCCCGGATACATGGTCGTGTGGCGGCCGTTGACCTCGGTGTAGAAGCGCTCGAACACCGGCAGCGCCCTTGCCATCGCCTCTGGGCCGGCCTTGCCGTCGATGTCGCGGGCCAGCGCGCGCTCGACCAGCCGCGGAATGCCCTTGCCGACAAAATTGCGCACCGTATCCAGCGGAAGCGCGGCTTCGCCCAGCGCCTCGAGCATCAGGTTGGTGGCGGCGGCAAGATCGGGAATGGTGTCGAGCAGCGTGCCGTCAAGATCGATCATCACGGCATCGACCGTCAGCGGAAATGGCTTGTTCATGAGTTCGGCAACAGTAGAGCACGCGCAGCGGCTGCGCGACGCGGACGGTGGGGAAGATTCAGGTTTTGGCGAGTGCGGCGCGCATCGCCGCGATGGTGGCCTTGTAGTCTTTCGCGCCGAAAATCGCCGAACCGGCGACAAAGGTGTCGGCGCCGGCTTTGGCGATTTCCGCGATATTGTCGGTTTTGACGCCGCCATCGACCTCCAGCCAGATGTCGCGGCCGCTCAGCGCGATGCGCTCGCGCACCGCCCTGATCTTGGCCAGCGCGCCCGGTATGAACGACTGCCCGCCGAACCCCGGGTTGACCGACATGATCAGCACCAGATCCAGCTTGTCGAGCACGTGATCGAGGTAATGCAACGGCGTGGCGGGATTGAACACCAGGCCGGCCTTGCAGCCCTGCTCCCTGATCAGGCCGATGGTGCGGTCGATGTGTTCGGAGGCCTCGGGATGGAAGGAAATGATGTTGGCGCCGGCCTTGGCGAAATCCGGAATGATGCGGTCGACCGGCTTCACCATCAGGTGCACGTCGATCGGCACCTGCACCAGCGGCCGGATCGCCTGGCAGACCATCGGCCCGATTGTCAGGTTGGGCACGTAATGGTTGTCCATCACGTCGAAATGGATCAGGTCTGCGCCGGCGGCAACCACGGCCCTCACCTCTTCCCCCAGACGGGCGAAGTCGGCGGACAGGATGCTGGGCGCTATACGGTGGGTCATGGCGATGTCCTGATTCGGTTCAGGGGAATTTTACCCGTTCTGGCGATCACCGGACCGCACAGGCAACTTCCGCCGCCGCCCCGCGGATGCGAGAATAGGGCCATGACTGAAACCAGATACCGGATCACCGTCTCGCCCCGCGCAAGCTACATCGCCGAGCAATCGGATGCAGACACCGGGCGTTATGCTTTTTCCTACACCATCACCATCACCAATACCGGTGAAATGCCGGCCCAGCTGATCAGCCGCCACTGGATCATCACCGACGCCAACAACCAGGTGCAGGAAGTCAAGGGACAGGGCGTCGTCGGTGCCCAGCCAAGGCTCAGGCCCGGCGAAAGCTTCGAATACACCAGCGGTTCCATACTGGCAACTCCGGTGGGGACCATGCGCGGCAGCTACCAGATGGTGGCCGAGGACGGCGTGCGTTTCGACGCGCCGATTCCCGAGTTCACGCTGTCGGCGCCGCGCGTGCTGCACTAGGCCGCCGCGCAGGACCTGCGCGCGCATGTCGCTCCGCTCCAGCTACACGCTGCTCGCGCCGGTTTACGACCGGCTGGTCGGGCCGGCGCTGGCACAAGCCCGGGCGCGCAGCCTGGCCCGGCTTCCCGCAGCATCCGCCCGCGTGCTGCTCAACGGCGTCGGCACCGGACTCGATCTGCCGCTGCTGCCGGCCGTCCACCGCTACACCGCGCTGGACCTGACGCGCGCCATGCTCGACAAGGCACTGCCGCGCCGCGGGACACTCGATCTCGAATGGGTGCAGGGCGACAGCCAGAAACTGCCCTTTCGCGACGGCAGCTTCGATCACGTGCTGCTGCATCTGATCCTCGCCATCGTTCCCGACTCGCGGGCGGCGCTGCGGGAAGCCGCGCGCGTGCTGCGCAACGGCGGCCGGCTGTTCGTGCTGGACAAATTCCTGCGCCCCGGCGAGACCGCCCTGCTGCGCAGGATGGTCAACCCGCTGATGCGCAGGATCGCCACGCGCACCGATGTCGTGTTCGAGGATGTGCTCGCCGGCGTGGCTGGACTGCGTGTGCTGGACGACCGGCCGGCGATGGCCGGCGGCTGGTTCCGCATGATCACGCTGGAAAAGACCGCCTCTCAGGACTTGCCCGACGAATCGGAATCCTTGTCATCACGCCGCGGCCAGGTCAGCCAGACGATGCCGACCAGCAACAACACGGCAACCGCCGCTTCGATCAGAAACCACATCAAACCGCTCATTGCATGCCACCCTTTGCCCGGATCCGTTGATGCCTGACACCGACTTTAACAAACTGCCGTGGCGCGCGATGCTGGCTGCGCTGGCCATGGCCCTGACGCTGCTCGCCTGCCGCGCAACACCGGACAAAACCCCGGAACAGCCTGCCGGCCCGACGACAACACCTCAGCCCCCGACAGCGACACCGCTGCCGCAGCCCGCACCACCCGCCACACTGCAGCCCACGCCAACGCTGGCCGGCGGCCACCTGCGCCGCGGAACATGGGCCGACCTGCCTGGATGGCGCGACGATGACCCTGCGGCGGCATGGCAGGCGCTGCTCGCAAGCTGCGAAGTGCTGAAGAAGCAGGAAGCCTGGCAATCCGTCTGCGCGGATGCAGGCTTGATGTCGCAGCCCGACCGCGAACAGGCCCGGCGGTTTTTCGAATCCCGGTTCACGCCCCACCAGCTGCTGCAGCCCGATGGCGGCAGCGAAGGACTCGCGACCGGATATTACGAACCCCTGCTGCGCGGCAGCCGCAAACCCGGCCCCCGCTACCGTTACCCCCTCTATGGCGTGCCCGACGACCTGCTGAGCGTCGACCTGCCCGCCTTCGGCGCCGAACCGCGGCACGCACAGGCACGGGCACGGCTGGAAGGCAGGCGGATCGTGCCGTATTTCGACCGTGCCGCAATCGGGGCCGGCCAGGCGCCGGTGCGCGGCCATGAACTCGCCTGGGTCGATGATCCGGTCGAACTGTTTTTCCTGCAGATCCAGGGTTCCGGCAGGCTTGAACTCGAGGACGGCGGCGTGATGCACGTGGGTTACGCAGACCACAACGGGCATCCCTACCGCTCCATCGGCCGCCTGCTGATCGACCGCGGTGAACTGAGCCCTGACCGCGCCTCGATGCAGGGCATCAAGGCATGGGCACAGAAAAATCCCGACAAGCTGCAGGCCGTGCTCGACCACAATCCGCGCTACGTGTTCTTCCGCGAGCTGCCGCCGGGACTGAGCGGTCCGCTCGGAGCGCAGGGCGTGCCGCTGACAGCGCGCCGCTCGATCGCGGTTGATCCGCGTTTCGTGCCGCTGGGCGCGCCGGTATTCCTGGCCACGACCTGGCCGCTCAGCAAGAAACCGCTCAACCAGCTGATGCTGGCCCAGGACACCGGCTCGGCGATCCGCGGCGCCGTGCGCGCCGATTTCTTCTGGGGCTACGGCGATGCCGCGGGACGCGAAGCCGGCCGCATGAAACAGGCACTGCGCATGTGGCTGCTGCTGCCGCAGGGTTATCCGGTCAGCGGCATGGCGAATTGAACCGGCGGTCGGGCGGTCGCAGGAGCTGCGCCCCTCGCCATCCACCACCGGCACAGAGCCCCGAACGCCTTAATGTAAGCGCACACTAGTTTATAAGTATTTGTTTTTATTAATTTTTTATAAATCCTCCACCACGCTTCCGGCCATGCACATCACCGTTTTCGGCGCCGGGGTCACCGGCATTACGAGCGCCTGGTTTCTGCGCAAGGCCGGCCACGAGGTCACAGTCATTGAGCACCGCGAAGGACCGGGGCTGGAAACCTCCTTCGCCAACGGCGGACAGATTTCGGTGTCACACGCCGAACCCTGGGCAAATCCCCGCGCGCCGCTGCAGATCCTGCGCTGGCTCGGCCAGGAAGATGCGCCCTTGCTGTTCCGCCTGCGCGCCGACTTGCAGCAATGGCGCTGGGGCTTGGCCTTCCTTCGCCAGTGCACACCGTCAAGGTTGCGCCAAAACGTCCGCCAGCTGGTGGCGCTGGGCAACTACAGCCGCGCCGTGCTGCAGGCACTGCGCGCCGAGACCGGCATCCGGTATGACCAGCAAAGCCGCGGCATCCTTCATTTCTATACCAGCCCCGGCGCATGGCGGTCTGCGCAGCATGCGGCGCAACTGATGCGCGAGGCGGGGTGTGAACTGCGGGCCGTGAGCGCTGAGGAATGCGCCGCCATCGAACCGGCGCTGGCACCGCAACTGGCACGCATCGCCGGCGGCACCTACTCGCCGGCTGATGAATCCGGCGATGCCCATCGCTTCACCGCTGAACTCGCCTCACGCTGCGCGACGGCGGGCGTGAGGTTCCGTTACGGCACCCGCGTGGAAGCGCTGGTGCCGGGCGCGGACGGCGGCATCACCCACGCATTGCTGCGCATGGCTGATGGGGCGACGGAAAGGATGGACATCGGACACGGCGTAGTCTGCCTCGGTGTGCGCAGCGCCGGCCTGCTGCGCCCGCTCGGGATCACGCTGCGCATTTTTCCGGTGAAAGGCTATTCGGTGACGCTGCCGGTCGAGGATCCGGCGCGCGCATTCACAGTGTCGCTGACGGACGATGCGCACAAACTGGTGTATTCGCGTCTGGGAGAACGGCTGCGCATCGCCGGAACCGCGGAATTCAACGGCTACGACACCGCCCTCAATCCGGCGCGCTGCAATGCCATCCTGCAGCGTTTCGGCGAGCTGTTTCCGGGCGCGGCCGACCCCGGCCGCGCGCAGTTCTGGGCCGGCCTGCGTCCGGCAACACCCTCGAACCTGCCCTACATCGGCGGCACGCGCCGCCGCAACCTGTGGCTGAACACTGGACATGGCACGCTGGGCTGGACCCAGGCCTGCGGCGCCGCGGCAGCCCTGGCCGAACTGGTCTCCGGCCGCAGGCCGGCGGTGGACTTCGGCTTCAGCGAAGCGGCACCGCGCGGTTGAGCGCGCCTCAGGTCTTCAGTGACCACACGCCATCCCAGTCCGCGGGTGGCGGGTTACTGCGGTAGATCTCGCAGCGATCGAGGTAGAGCCGGGAAGGCCGGTCCGCGGGATTGGCCTTGAGGATGTCGCTGAACAGGCGGATGGCCGTATCCCATTTGCGGTCCCGGTAGTGGGCGACGGCTTCGGCAAACGCGAAAATCACCTCATCCATGTGCGGAAAGGTTTCCGCGGTGTGGTGCTCCAGCACCTCGCACAGCGATACCGGCGCCTGCATGCCGCGGACGCGGATCAGGTCGAGTTCGCGCATGCGCACCGGCCGCCGAAGGCGCGCCGCCGTCGATTCGCAGATCAGCACGCCGGTGCCGTAATACTTGTTGGCATTCTGCAGGCGCTCGGCCAGATTGACCCGGTCGCCGATCACGGTGTATTCGAGCCGCTTCGGCGACCCGATGCTGCCGGCCACCACATCGCCGGTGCTGATGCCGATGCCGATGTTGATCGGCTCCTGCCCCTTCGCCGCGCGCCGCTGGTTCAGTTCGCGCAGCGCCATCATCATCCGGCTGCCCACCATAACCGCATTGGCCGCGTCATCCCGGGTCGAGCGTACCGAGCCGAACACCGCCATGATCATGTCGCCGATGTACTTGTCGAGGATGCCGTTGTGGGCGAACACCACGTCGACCATGTCGGTGAAATAGTCGTTGAGCATTGCCACGGTCTCGCGCGGACCCAGCCGCTCCGACATCGTGGTGAATTCCCGGATGTCCGAAAACAGCACGCTGACCTCGCGGCTGGCGCCGCCCAGCGCGGAATTGCCGTCCTCCAGCAGTTCGTCCATCACCGCTTTGCTCATGTAACGCGACATCGTGTTGCGCAGGCGCTTCTCGCGCGTGATGTCCTCCATGATCAGCATCGAGCCGATGCGTTCGTCATGCATGTCCTGCAGCGGCACCGCGGTCATGTTCACCGACACCGCCTGGCGCAGTCCCAGGATCAGGTCGGAATCGACCGTGCTGTCGGTGCGCCCGGTGCGCAGCACCTTGTCGAGGCTGTTGGTCACCCAGCTGTTCGGTCCGCTGAAAATCCGCCCGATTTCCATGCCCAGCATTTCATCCTCGCGCCGCTGCAGGATGCGCAACGCCGACTGGTTGACCTTGCTGACGACGTTGCCGGCATCCAGCGTGACCACGCCGTTGCTCATGCTGCGCAGGATGCTTTCGTTGTAGTTGCGGGAATCGCTGACGTCCTTGAACAGCTGGGCGTTCTCGATCGACACCGCTGCCTGCGCGCACAGGGCTTCCAGACGCCGCTGGTCGCCGGCATTGAAGACGCCCTCCTTCTTGTTGAGAATCTCCATCACGCCGACCTTGTTGCCGCCCCGGGTGGCGATCGGCATGCACAGGATGTTGCGCGTGCGGTAGCCGGTGCCCTTGTCCACCGCCGGATTGAAGCGCGGATCGCGGTAGGCATCGTCGATGTTGATGCAGCGGCCGGTGGTGAAGCATTCCCCGGCAATGCCCGCACCCGCCGGGAAACGGATGACGCCGGAGCCCTCGCCTCCGGCCACACGCGACCACAGCTCGTGGCTTGATGCATCGTACAGGAACAGCGAGCCCCGGTCCGCGCCCAGCAGCTGTGTGGCCGCGGTCAGGATTTTCTCGAGCAGCGGATCGAGCTTGATCTCGGATGTGATCGAACTGACAACATCGAGCAGCAGGGCCTCTTCGCGCTGCGAGCGCTCCACACGCTCGAACATGCGCGCATTCTCCAGCGCCGCGGCGGCCTGACCGGCCAGCGCTTCCAGCGCCTGCATGTCCTCCGCGTCGAACTCCCCGGCGCGCTTGTTCAGTGCCTGGGTCACGCCGATCACCTCGCCGCGGTTGTTGCGCACCGGCACGCACAGCAGGTTGCGCGTGCGGTAGCCCGTCTCGGTATCCACCCAGCGGTTGAAGCGCGGATCGGCATAGGCGTCGGGAATGATCTCCCCGCGGCCGCTGGTGAATACGGAACCGGCAATGCCCTGGCCCACCGGGAACCGCACCTCGCCCACCGCATTGCCCTGCATGACCCGGGAAAACAGTTCGCCGGTCTCGGCATCGTGCAGGAACAACGAGCTGCGCTCCGCGTCCAGCGACTCGGTCACCACCTCAAGCAGGCGGCCGAACAGCACGTCCAGGGACAGCGTGTCGGAAACACGGTTGGCGACGTCGACCAGTGCAGCGTTGCGGCGCGCGACAGCCGCAAGGCGCAGCAGCAACTGCGCCTTGCCGGCGTCGGGCAGTTCAGAAAGCAATTGCTCCATCGCGGCTGGCGCCAGCCGGCGATCAAGGATGCCGCGGATGATGTCGGCGCTGATTTCCATTTCAGCCCTCCCGTTCGGGACTGCTCAAAGATCGGATAAACGGAGCTTGGCGAGACCCGAACCGCTCTGTTCGAACAACAGGATGTCCTGCGCCGTCAGCGGCTCGCTGACATGCGCCCCCTGCACCCGCTCGCAACCGAGGCCGAGCAGCGCGACAACGGTCTGACCATCATTGACGCCTTCGGCCGTCAGGCGCAGGCCCAGGTCGCGCGCCAGCCGTACCAGCACCCGCACCAGCTTGGCGTGCAGCTCGGACTTCTGCATGTCGGCGACGAAGTTCGCGCTCAGCTTCAGTTCGTCAAAGGGCAACTGGGCAAGATTGCTGATCGACGATGCACCGGTGGCAAAGCCGTCGACGCCGATGCGCACACCCAGCCGCTTCAGGCGCGACAGCGCATCCTTGACCGGCCCCAGCTCACCCGCGATCGCCGTTTCGTGGATGCCGATGACCACGCGGCCGGGCGGCACTCCCCAGGTGCGCAGCGCGCGGTCGACGAATTCCGGAAAATCCGCCTGCAGCAGTCCGCTCGCCGAGACCTTGAGTCCGAGCTTGCATTCGAGCCCGGCCTTGGCGAACTCGGCGCCCTGGCGCAAGGCGTTGTTGAAAATCCACCAGGTCAGCTCGCGGATCACGCCGCCTGATTCGGCGACCTGCATTGCGCGTGCGTGCGACACCTCGCCAAGCTCGGCATCGTTCCAGCGCAGGATGCAGTCGAGCCCGCCGATGCGCCCGGACTGGGCATCAAGCTGCGGTTCAAAGACCAGGCCGAGCGTGCCCTGCTCCAGCGCAAGGCGCAGGCGCGCCTCGTAACGCATCTCGCGCGCCTCGCTCTCCCCGTGCGCGGGATCATAGACTGCAGTGCGATCCGGCGCGCTGCGCGCCGCCCTGGCTGCAAGCTTGGCATTGCGGACCAGGGCCTGCGGATCGTTGCCGTGTTCCGGGAAGAGCGCGATGCCGATCACCGCGTCGACATCGAAGGAGCGGTCGCCCAGCGGTATCGGCGCCTCGAGAACTCCGAGCACCTTGTTGGCCGCGAGAATCGCCACGCCCTCGCCGGCGATGCGCGGCAGCAGGCAGGCAAACTGGTCCCGGCTGACGCGGCCGAGCTGGTCCTGCTTGCGCAGCACGCCTTCGCGCATGCGGCGGGTCACCCGCAGCATGAACGCCTCGCCTTTCTGCAGGCCGAGCTGGCGGTCGATCTGCTCGGTCTTGCCGACCTGCAGCAGCAGCAGGGCGAGGTGCTTGCCGTCCTGCCTGTGGGTTTCGATGGCATTGCGGAAAATTTCCATGAACGCGGCATATTCGGGCGTCGGCAGCGTACGCACCACGCCACCCTCGTCCTGTCCGCGCGCCGCCAGCGATGCCAGCAGGGCGAGTTGCAGGAAATTGAAGCGCTGCAGGGCGATCAGGCTGTCGGCGCAGCGTTCGGGTTCCGCGGCGTACAGACGAAGCGCGCCCCGCGTCATCGCCGCCTGAAAACGCTGGCAGTCCCGCCGCATCCGCTCGAGGGGCTCCCCCTCCGCGTCGAGCGCCCATTCGCCCAGGGCGCTGATGATCGCCGCCGGATCCGCCGCGCTGCGGGCGAAGGCGGTGTCCAGCGCGCCCGCTGCGGGCACGAACAGGTCGGGGGCGCGTTCGCGGACATCGCTGAACACCGCAGCCACCCTGGAAAAGGTTTCGGCGCTGACGCTGAATTCCTCGGCAAGCCGCGCCGTCAGCGCCCCCAGTCCCGGGGCGGCGCCGGCGCCGCCTTCGGAGGGGTCAGAGGAAGAATTCGGAGGGATCGATGTTGACACTGCCCTGCTCCAGTGTGCGCTTGATGCGATAGGGGACGCCCGGAGACGCCTTCGGCTCCTGCGCCAGGTCGAGAATCACCTGCGGATGCAGCGGATTGCCCTTGGCATCCTGCACCACCATCACCTTCGGGAGCAGACGCCGCACCATGTTCTGCGCGATCACGATTCCAACCTCGCCCGAGTTCAGCTCGACCAGGGCGCCGACCGGGAAAATGCCGATGCACTGCACGAACTGCTCGACGAGCGGGCCGTCGAACAGGGTATTGCGGGTGTTATAGAGATAATTCAGCGCGTTCGAGGGGGAATACACTTCGCCGTACGGCCGCGCGTGGATCATTGCGTCAAAACAGTCGACCAGGCCGGCGATCGAACCGAACAGTCCGATCTGCTCGCCTTTGAGCCCCTTCTCGTAACCGCTGCCATCGTAGCGTTCGTGGTGCAGCGCTGCCAACGCCGGCAGTTCCGACGGCAGTCCCGGGGTATCCCTGAGAATGGCCACCGAATGGGCGATGTGGCTGCGGCAGACCATCAGCTCGACCTTGCTCAGCGGGCCTTTCTTGTTGACAACCTCCTCAGGCACCGCGGTCATGCCGACATCCTGCAACAGTCCGACCATGCCCAGCAGGTCCAGCTGGTCGCGCGGCAACTGCAGGAAGCGGCCGAAGGTCAGCATGTAGATCGACACCCCGAAGGCGCGATCCAGCGTATGGCCGCCCTTCTGCTTGAGCTTGGCGAGCAGCATCATCGCATCGGGGTTGCGCACGACGCTGTCCGTCATGCTGCTTACGGCCTCCTGTACCCGCGGCGCGTCGAGCGCCTTGCCGGCCTCGACGTTGCTCATGATGTCCTTCAGCACGACCTCGGTCTGGCGCTGCGCCGAGCGCGCCACCGGCAATTCCTCGTCGACCGTGGATTGCTCGGTATAGGTGACCTTGTGCTTGATCGTGGTCAGCACGCTGGGACCCAGCGGTGCCGGCGGCTTCGGCGGCCCGCCCAGTTCGCCGGCCTGCAGCTGGCTGCGGTCCGGCAGGTCGGGGCCCTTGTCGAGGTCGATGTAGACCGTCTTGCAGTATTTCTTCAGCGCTTCGAGCTGCTTGTCATTGCTGAGGATGAAGCCCTGGTACATGAACGGCGTTTCCGTCCATGGCCGGTCAAGTTCGGAAATGAAGACGCCGAACTCCAGTTTGTCTACAGGGACTTCTTTTTTCATTTTGGAATCAAAGCACTATTACGGTGCCCGCAACGCCCCCCCGGAGGATTTTCCTTCCTCCCCGGCGGGGGCGCAAGGCGTCAGAATTCGAATACCTGGTTGTTGTGCAGCAGCCGGGGCGGCACCGGTGTTGAAAGCTCCTCGATCTCCTGCATCGTCAGCTCGATTTCGCTGGGCTTGAGATGGGTGATATAGACCTCGGCCGCACGCTTGAGCTTGGCCAGTTCTTCGCCCAGCATCGACGGGCAAAGGTGCAAGGCGAGTTCGGCAAGGCGACGGTCCTTGTCCGAAAACGCTGTTTCGATGATCAGGTATTTCAGGTTGTCGACACCGTTGACGATTTCCCACAGCGCATCGTTCGGACCGGTGTCCCCGCTGAACACCAGGCTGCCCTTCCCGCTGTCCAGCCAGTAACCCACGGCAGGGACGGTGTGGACGGCGGGCAGCGCGGTAATGCGCCGACCGCCACCGATGTCGATGACATTGCCGACCGCAATCTCCTGGTACCGCATGAATGGCTCCTGCGGCGTGGGTATCACCGTGAAATCCGGCCAGATGTCCCAGTTGAAGAGGTTCTTTTTCAGTATTTCGATCGTCGGCGCAGTGGCATGCACGGTGAGCGGACGGGGCCGCAGCGCGCCGACGGAATCCAGGATGAATGCGATCGAATCGACATGGTCGAGGTGGGAATGCGTCACGAACACATGGTCGATCAGCGCCAGTTCGGGCAGGGACAGTTCGCCAACGCCCGTGCCGGCGTCGATCAGGATGTCCTGATCGACCAGGAAGGATGTGGTCCGGTGTTGCTGTCCGCCGATGCTGCCGGAGCAGCCCAATATGCGCAACCGCATGCGGCACCCGGCCTAGCGGGGCAACCGCGCGATCCGGCCGCGCGCGGTGCGAAAAAATGCTGCGTTGGAAGCTCCTGCGGGGATACCCATGCCGCGCTTTCACCATATCCTTGGGAGATGGATTTTACCCTAAAGCGCCGCACCGGCCGTCACTGCGGGGAATGCCCGACAAAGACCTGCTTCAACTCCAGCAGAACCCGGCTTCTGACCGGTCTGCCGTCCTTGAACGCCGGCTCGAACCGGGTGGCAAGCAGTATTTCGCGTGCCGCGGATACGCCTGCACCCTGACCGCCGGCATTTCCGGGTTCCACCTCTACGACGACCCCGGTTGCGTCGATGCCGAGCCAGAACCGCATGACGCTTTCGCCATCGGGAAAGACCGGGTTGAGCGAAGTCAGCGGCACCGGATAGCGATCCAGCTCCCGCGCAGTGTAAAACCTCAGGTCGGGGCCGGTGGCGGGGGCAGACTGCGGGGTCGCCGGCGACCGCGGCGGCGGGACGCGTCTTTCCGGGGGCTGCCGGCCTGCGGTTGACGCACGCTTGCGGTCATCTCCGGCCTCGACTTCGACTGCAGGCGCTCCGGCTGCAGACAGTACCCGATCCACCGCGGGGGGTTCCAGCCGGGCCTGCAGCAGCGGCGTGCCGGTGACGGCACGGGGCGCTCCGGACAGATGCCAGCCATCGACAATCATCCAGTGCAGCAGCAGCGAAAGCAGCAGCGCCAGGGCCAGCCGGCCCCGTGGCCATCCCGGTGGCGTCGCCGACGCGATGCCAGTCATCGCCGCGCACCCGCGCTATCTGGTTTCGGAAAGCGCCTGTTCCAGTTGTTCGGCCGGCAGGTAACCGCCGACCTGCTGGCCGTTGGCTAGATAGACCGCGGGGGTGCCGCGCACGCCAAATCGTTTGGCCAACACCTGGTTTTCCTCAAGCGGTGTCGTGCAGTTCTTCGGCGCATTGGCCGGCAACGCAGCCTTGTTCATCAGGTCATCCCAGGTGCGCGCACGATCCTTGGCGCACCACACCGCCTTCGATTTCTCGACCGAATCCGGCGACAGGATCGGCAGCAGGAAGGTGTAAACGGTGATGTTGTTCATCTTGTTGAGTTCCTTCTGCAGTTCCTTGCAATAACCGCAGTTCGGATCCTCGAAGGTGTACACCACGCGCTTGCCAGTGCCGCGCACCCGCTTGATGGCATTGCCCTGCGCCTTCACCAGTGCCCCCGAGGCAATCTGGTCGCGCCGCTCGCGGGTCAGGTTGCGTTCCTGCGCGGTGCGCAGATCGAACAGGTTGCCGCTCATCAGATAGGCCAGCTTCTCGTCGGTATAGACCACCTGCCCGTCAAACACCACCTCGTACAGGCCCGGGAACGGAGTACGGGTCACCGACTCGATTTTCATGTCGGGAAAGCGGGCCTGGAAGCCGCGGCGCACCGCCGATTCGTCGGCAAATGCGGTTTGGGACAGCATCAAGGCGGCTGACAGCGCCATCACGGTACGGAACAAGAACATGGGCAATTCCCCGGGCACGAAGCTTATGGTTGAAAGGTTGGGTGCCGCCGGCGGCAATCAGGCCGCCGCGTGGCGGATCAGCAGGTTTTTCAGGACCGGCAGGTGGTTCAACGCGCCAAGTCCGAAATTGCGTACCCCGGACAGCAAGACCGATTGTGCGCCAAAAAGTTTCTGCAGCGCATCCGTGCTGTACGCGATCGCCGCGATGTCCTCGCGCCGGGCGCGCTCGTAGCGGCGCAGCAGCCCCAGGTCGCCGCAGTCCTGGCGCGGCTCACGGGAAGCCAGCACGTCCGCCAGCACACGCGCGTCGCGGAACCCGAGATTGACGCCCTGCCCCGCCAGCGGATGCACGTTGTGCGCGGCATCGCCGGCCAGCGCCACCCGGGGCGAGACCAGCCGCGGCAACTGCGCCAGCCGCAGCGGAAAGGCCGCCGCCGGCGTGAGCAACCGCAGCCCGCCCACCGCGGCGCCTGCGGCCTCGGCCACACAGCGCTGCAGTACGCACGCATCCATGGCCAGCAGCGTGCGGGCATGCGCTTCCGCGGTGGACCACACCATCGACACCCGGTTGCCGGGCAGCGGCAGCAGGGCAAGGATGCCGTCCGCGCGGAACCACTGGAAAGCGGTGTCGTGGTGCGGTTTTTCCGTTTCAAAATTCGCCACCACGCCGGACTGCCGGTAGTCGCTCAGGTGCGCATCGATGCCGGCTTCGCGGCGCACCAGCGAATCGCGGCCGTCGGTGCCGACCACAAGTTGCGCGTCGAGCTCGCTGCCGTCGTCGAGCGTGATCCGTGCCGCGGAACCGTGCAGGGTGAGGCCAAGCGCCTGCCCGATGCGGCGCTGGATGCCGGGCGCGACCGCAATCGCTGCGGACATCGCGCGTTGCATCGCCCCGCTCTCGACAATCCACGCCAGTTCACGCAAACCGGCATCGTAGGCGGTGAAATCAAGCCGCCCCTCACGCCGGTCTCCGGAAATCGCCATGTGCTCGACCCGCTGCAGGCGCTGCGGGTCGAGCCGGGGCCACACCCCGAGGCTGCCCAGGAATTCCGCATTACCCGGGCTGACGGCATAGATGCGGCTGTCCCAGGCCGCGGATGCCGGCTCTGCGCAAGGCGGCTGGGGATCGACCAGCGCGACCTGCAATCCGGCCGCTTCCAGCGCGAGGGCCAGGCTGGATCCGACCAGTCCGCCGCCGACGATGGCGACATCATGCATGGCCGGGGGTGTGTCTGCCGCGGTATTCAAATTCATGCACCGATCATTCAAAACGGTTGGCCAGCGTGCCGATGCCTTCGATGGACACCTCCACGGTGCTGCCGGGTTTCATCGAACCGACGCCGACCGAGGTGCCACAGCAGATCACGTCTCCCGGATACAGCGTCATGTCCTGCGAAATCAGGCTGACCAGCTGCGCCGGCGAAAAAATCATGTCGGCAACCGCGTAATTCTGGCGCTCCTGCCCGTTGAGCAGCGTTCTCACCGAGAGTTGCGCGGGATCCAGGCCCGTGACCACCACCGGCCCGAACACGCCGAAGGTGTCGAAGCTCTTGGCCCGCGTCCATTGCTGGAACGCCGGATCGCGGTGGATGATGTCCGCAGCAGTGACGTCATTGATGCAGGTGTAACCGAAGATGCAGTCGGGCGCCTGTCCGACGCTGACCGCCTTGCAGTGACGCCTGATGACCACGCCGAGTTCGCCTTCGTAGACCACCTTGCCGTCAAAGGATGCCGGCATGCGTATGGTTTCCCCGTGGGCGAGGAAGGAATTGGACGTCTTGATGAAATAAAGGGGTTCCGCCGGCTCGGCCAGTTTCAGCTTTTCCGCCAATGCATGGAAGTTGTTCCAGACCGCCAGCATCTTGGTCGGCTGCGTGGGCGTCAACATCCTCACACCGGCCAGCGCGAACGTGCGCCCGGTGGGCTGCGGCTGGCCGTAGAAGTCGCCCCGGTGTTCAATCACCTGGTCACCCTCGAGCCGGCCGAAGCCGGTTTCACCCGCGTATTCAAATCGCAGCCATTTCAGCGCCATTGGCATGTTCTCCTGTCCGGATTGCCGTCCTTGGGACGGCAAATGCATTGCAACCGCTTAAAATTCGACAAGACGCGGATTTTTCAGGGAAATCCGGCAAAATACGGGGCCTGCTCGGCTTGACAAGGGTACCCCCGCTCTTTAGACTGCGCCGCCTTCCCGTGGCGAGTTAGCTCAGTGGTTAGAGCAGTGGAATCATAATCCATTGGTCCGGGGTTCAAATCCCTGACTCGCCACCATTCTTTTTTGTCGCCGGCCCCCTTCATTGCCGGCGCAGGCCGTTCATGCTATCGTGTGGCAATGCGTAAGTTATTGCTTTTATTGACTTTTTTGCTTGCAACCCCGGCCTGGGCGCAGCGCACGCTGCCCGCCACCGCCAAACGGGCGGAAGTCGGCGCGCAGCAGATGCTGCCGATGGTGGCGCTCGGCGGGGAAGTCCGGCGCCTCGCTCCAGGCGGCGTCATCATCGATGCCGCCAACCGCAAGATCACCCACGGTCAACTGCTGCCGGGAGCCGAGGTCATCTACGAACTCGACCGCAACGGCGAAATCCTGCGCATCGTCGTCCTGACGCCAGAGGAACAGGCCCGGCTCGACCGCGCAAAATAAGCCGTGGGCAAGGTGTACATCAAAACCTTCGGCTGCCAGATGAACGAGTATGACTCGGACAAAATGGCGGATGTGCTGCGCGAACAGAGTGGCCTGATGCCCACCGGCGATCCTGCAGAAGCCGATGTCATCCTGCTCAATACCTGCTCGGTGCGGGAAAAAGCGCAGGAAAAAGTCTTCAGCGACCTCGGCCGCATCCACGCACTGAAACGCTCAAAACCCGGCTTGATCATCGGCGTCGGCGGCTGCGTGGCCAGCCAGGAGGGCGCGGCCATCGTCAGGCGCGCGCCCTATGTCGATGTGGTGTTCGGCCCGCAGACCCTGCATCGTCTGCCCCAGCTGATCGCGGCGCGCCGGCGGTCCGGCAAACCGCAGGTCGACATCTCGTTTCCGGAAGTCGAAAAATTCGACCACCTGCCGCCCGCCCGCGTCGAAGGCGCCGCCGCCTTTGTCTCGATCATGGAAGGCTGCAGCAAGTACTGCACGTTCTGTGTCGTGCCCTACACCCGGGGCGAGGAAGTCTCGCGGCCCCTCGACGATGTGTTGACCGAGGTGGCGGAACTGGCCGTGCAGGGCGTCAGGGAAATCACCCTGCTCGGGCAGAACGTCAATGCATGGCGTGCGCCGATCGAAGGCGAAGCCGACGGCGCCGATTTCGCGCTGCTGCTGGAATATGTCGCCGAAATTCCCGGCATCGAACGCATCCGCTACACCACATCGCACCCCAAGGAATTCACGCCGCGGCTGATCGAGGCCTATGCGCGCATCCCGCAACTGGTCAGTCATGTCCATCTGCCGGTGCAGTCCGGCTCGGACCGGGTGCTGGCCGCGATGAAGCGCGGTTACACCGCGCTCGAATTCAAGTCCATCGTGCGCCGCCTGCGCGAGGCGCGCCCGGACATCTGCATTTCGTCCGACTTCATTGTCGGCTTCCCCGGTGAAACCGACGCCGATTTCGCGGCCACGATGAAACTGATCGATGACATCGGTTTCGACGCCAGCTTCAGTTTTGTCTACAGCCGCCGCCCGGGCACGCCCGCCGCGGACCTCGCCGATGACACGCCGCAGGCGGTCAAACTGCAGCGCCTGCAGCAGCTGCAGCAGAAAAATGACGCGCAGGCCCATGCCATCAGCCGCCGCATGGTCGGCACCCGCCAACGCGTACTGGTGGATGGCGTGGCGCGCCGCAATGCCGCCGAGCTGGCCGCTCGCACCGACAACAACCGGGTTGTCAATTTCGCCGGACCGCGCGAATTGATCGGCCGCTTCACCGAAATCACCGTGACCGACGCGCTGGCGCACACGCTGCGCGGCGAAATGGTCACCCACAACAGCGTCTCCACCCATTGAAACCTGCTGAAATCAGCTTTACCCCGGTCGACAACCACCGCCTCGCCAACCTTTGCGGCGCGCTGGACGAAAACCTGCGCCAGATCGAAACCGCGCTGGACGTCGGCATCACCCGCCGCGGCGAGCATTTCGCGTTGACCGGCAGCGCCGAGCGCACGCGTGTCGCCGCCCAGGTGCTGCGCAGTTTCTATGAAAAAGCCGCGGACCCGCTGTCGCTGGACACCGTGCAGCTGGCGCTGATTGAAGCCGGCCACCAGGGCGCTGCCCATGCCGCGATACCCGCGCCCGCGCTGATCACCCGCAAGCAGGATCTGCACGGCCGCACACCCAGGCAGAACGAATACCTGCTGAACATCCAGAAACACGACATCACCTTCAGCATCGGACCCGCCGGCACCGGCAAGACCTACCTCGCCGTGGCCTGCGCGGTGGATGCATTGGAACGGGACGCCGTGCAGCGCATCATCCTCGTTCGACCCGCGGTCGAAGCCGGCGAACGGCTGGGCTTCCTGCCCGGCGACATGGCGCAGAAGGTCGATCCCTATCTCCGCCCGCTGTATGACGCGCTCTACGACCTGATGGGTTACGACAAGGTCGCCAAGATGTTCGAACGCCAGGCGATCGAAATCGCGCCGCTGGCCTTCATGCGCGGCCGCACATTGAACAAGGCCTTCATCATCCTCGACGAGGCGCAAAACACCACCCGCGAGCAGATGAAGATGTTCCTCACCCGCATCGGCTTCGGCAGCAAGGCGGTGATCACCGGCGACGTCACCCAGGTCGACCTGCCCAAGGGCCAGATCAGCGGCCTCGTTGAAGCGCAGGCCGTGCTGAAAAAAGTCCGCGGCATCGCCTTCACGTTCTTCGATTCAACCGATGTCGTGCGCCATCCGCTGGTGCAGCGCATCGTCAACGCCTATGACCGGCACGGCAAGGCCGGCAAGGGGCGCGTTGACGAATGAGCACCGGCCGGCAGCAACGCGCGCCGCGGATCGCGGTGCAGAACGCCTCCACCGCGCGCAATGTGCCGGCGGCGGCGCGCATCCGCCAGTGGGCGCGCGCGGCGCTGGATGTCGATGCAGAGGTCACCATCCGCATCGTCGGCCAGGCTGAAGGCCGGCTGCTCAACCGCAGCTACCGCCGCAGGGATTACGCCACCAACGTGCTGACCTTCGTGTTCCGCGACCGCGCGCCCCTGCAGGGCGATCTGGCGCTGTGCGCGCCGGTGATCACCCGCGAAGCGCGCGCGCAGCGCAAAACCGTCGCCGCACATTACGCGCACATGGTCGTCCACGGCCTGCTCCACCTGCAGGGATACGACCACGTGAACGACCGCGATGCAGCCGCGATGGAAAAACGCGAACGCGCCCTGCTCGCCCGCTTCGGGTATCCTGACCCCTACAAAGCCGCCGAAACATCCGCCGTCCGCGGATAAGGCGCGATACCGGACCCATGGAAGAACCCCACAAACCCACGCTGCTTGAACGGCTGTCCGCATTCCTGCTGCGCGAGCCCGAAGACCGCGAACAGCTGCTGGCCCTGCTGCGCTCGGCGCACGACCACAACCTGCTCGACGCCGATGGCCTGGCGATGATAGAGGGCGTCCTGCAGGTTTCGGAAATGCAGGCGCGCGACATCATGGTGCCGCGCGCGCAGATGGATGTCATCGACGTCAATGAACCGCCGGACCGTTTCATCCCGCTGGTCATTGAAACCGCCCACTCCCGCTTTCCGGTCATCGGCGAGGGGAAGGATGATGTCATCGGCATCCTGCTCGCCAAGGACCTGCTGCGCTATTACGCCGGCGAAGAGGAATTCGACGTGCGCGACATGCTGCGCCCGGCGGTGTTCATCCCGGAATCCAAGCCGCTGAACGTGCTGCTCAAGGAATTCCGCAAGAACCGCAACCACATCGCCATCGTAGTCGATGAATACGGCGGCGTTGCCGGGCTGATCACCATCGAGGACGTGCTTGAGCAGATCGTCGGGGACATCGAGGACGAATACGATTTCGACGAGGCCGAGGACAACATCGTCCCCGAGAAGCGCGGCATCTACCGCGTGAAGGCGCTGACCGAAATCGCCGACTTCAACGCATCCTTCGGCACCAGCTTCAGCGACGAGGAGTTCGACACCGTCGGCGGCCTCGTGCTGAAACGCTTCGGCCGCGTGCCCAAGCGCGGCGAGCAGTTGACGGTGGACCAGCTGAGCTTCCGCGTGCTGCGCGCCGACAGCCGCCGCGTCTACCTGCTGCAAGTGACGAAAAAGCTCGACAAGCCGGCCGCATAAACCGGCATCCGATTGCATTGAATCGCCGGATCGACGCCCCGCCCCCGATGCCCGCGCCGACGTCTCGCCGCACCGCCGAATGGGCCATCGCCGCAGCACTCGGCGCGCTCACCGTTACCGGCTACGCGCCGTTCTGGATCTATCCCGTTCCCCTGCTGACCTTCGCCGGGCTGTTCCTGCTCTGGCAGCGCGCAGCGGATGCGCGCGCCGCCGCGATCACCGGCTTTGCCTTCGGCCTCGGCTGGTTCCTCGGCGGCGTGTCCTGGGTTTACGTCAGTCTGCACACCTTTGGCGCGATGCCTGCAGCCCTGGCCGGCACGGTCACACTGCTGTTCTGCGCCTATCTCGCCCTGCACCCCGCCCTCGCCGCCTACCTGGGCCGTCGGTTCGCGCTGCCGCCGGCGCTGAACTGGATCCTGTTCGTGCCCGCGACCTTCACGCTGATCGAATGGCTGCGCGGATGGCTGTGGACCGGGTTCCCGTGGATCAATCCCGGCTACTCGCAGGTGCCCGCCAGCCCGCTGGCCGGATACGCCCCCGTGCTCGGCGTGCACGGCATCAACCTGCTGCTGATCGCGACGGCCGGCGCACTGTCGCTGCTGGCCGGCCGCGGCCTGCGGTCGCGCCTGCGCAGCCTGTGGCCCTGGACCGCGGCGCTGCTCGCCGTCTGGATCGCCGGCGCCGCCCTCAAATTCATGCCCTGGACCGAACCCACCGGTTCGCGCGTCAAGGTCAGCCTGCTCCAGGGCAACATCGACCAGGATTTGAAATGGCGTGAAGACCACCTGCGCGCCACGCTGGACAGCTATCTGCGCATGGTGCGCAACAGCGACGCGCGCCTCATCATCCTGCCGGAAACCGCGCTGCCGCTGTTCCTGCGCGACGTACCGGCGGACTACCTGGCGGCGCTGGCCGCGCACGCGCGACGCAACAACGGCGATGTGCTGCTCGGAGTGCCGGAACGTGAGGCACAGGGCGGCTACTTCAACAGCGTCGTCTCCCTCGGCAGCGCAGACAGCCAGACCTACCGCAAGGATCACCTGGTGCCGTTCGGCGAGTTCATTCCGTTGCGGCCGCTGCTGGGCGCGATCGTCTCGCAGCTGTCGATCCCGCTGCAGGATTTTTCCCGCGGCGGCGGCAATCAGCAACCGCTGGCCGTGGCCGGCGAGCAGGTGGCCATCAACATCTGCTATGAGGACGCTTTCGGCGAGGAAATCATCCGCCAGCTGCCGCAGGCGACCCTGCTGGTCAATGTCAGCAACGTCGCCTGGTTCGGCCGCTCGATCGCGCCGTCCCAGCACCTGCAGATCGCGCAAATGCGCGCGCTGGAGTCAGGGCGTTACATGCTGCGCGCCACCAACACCGGCGTGACCGCGGTGATTGCCCCGGACGGCCGCGCCGAAGCAGTGGCACCGGAATTCACCCGGGCCACGCTCACCCGCGAGGTTTCCGGCATGCGTGGCGCGACGCCATTCGTGCGCTGGGGCAATCTGGCGGCGCTGGCACTTTGCGCAATCGCCATTGGCCTTGCCTGGAGAGGCCGGCAGACCCCGGTGAAATGACGGGCCGCGCCTTTGGCGCGCTGCAGTAAAGACTGTAAAATTCGGGACTTAACCCGCCTTTCTCCGCAATGCTCATTTGCAATGCTTAGCTTCCAGCAAATCATCCTCAAGCTGAACCAGTACTGGGACACGCAGGGTTGTGCCCTGCTGCAGCCCTACGACATGGAAGTCGGGGCCGGCACCTTCCATACGGCGACATTTCTGCGCGCCATCGGCCCGGAGCCGTGGAAAGCCGCCTATGTGCAGCCTTCGCGCCGCCCCAAGGACGGCCGTTACGGGGAGAACCCGAACCGCCTGCAGCATTACTACCAGTATCAGGTCGTGCTGAAGCCTTCCCCGCAGAACATTCTCGAGCTTTATCTCGGCTCGCTGCGCGAAATCGGCATCGATCCCGCTCAGCACGACATCCGCTTCGTCGAAGACGACTGGGAGTCTCCCACGCTGGGCGCCTGGGGCCTGGGCTGGGAAGTGTGGCTGAACGGCATGGAAGTCACCCAGTTCACGTACTTCCAGGAAGTCGGCGGCATTCCCTGCAAACCGATCATGGGAGAAATCACCTACGGTCTGGAACGGCTGGCGATGTACCTTCAGCAGAAGGAAAGCGTCTACGACCTCGAATGGGCGCCGGGCGTGCGTTACCACGACGTGTATTTCCAGAATGAAGTCGAACAATCCACCTTCAACTTCGAGCAGGCCAATGTCGAAGTCCTGCTGCAGCAGTTCGGCCAGTTCGAATCCGAGGCGAAACGGCTGTTCGAGGCCGGGCTGGCGCTGCCCGGCTACGAGATGGTGATGAAGTGCTCGCACAGCTTCAACCTGCTCGACGCCCGGGGCGCGATTTCGGTCACCGAGCGCGCCGCCTACATCGGCCGCGTGCGCACGCTGGCGAGGCTGGCGGCGCAGGCCTATTACGCTTCACGCAAGGCGCACCGTTTCGAGCGCGCCAGCCTTGAGGCCCTGCAGGCTTTCCTGCCCACCGAGGAACGCGATGAAGTGCTCGCCGCCCGCGCCGGAGCGAAAGCATGAGCCGGCCGCTGCTTGTTGAACTGTATACCGAGGAACTGCCGCCGAAAGCGCTGCGCAAGCTGGGCGATGCCTTCGCCTCGGGAATTGCCGCCGGCCTGAGGCAGCGCGGCCTGCTGGAACGCGACGGCCACGCCGTGTTCGCCACCCCGAGACGCCTGGCGGTACTGTTTGAGGCCGTGCACGAGAAGGGGGGTGACCGCCCTGTCGAAGACAAACTGATGCCGCTCGAGGTCGTCAAGAAACCCAATGGCCTCGCAGCACTTGAAAAAAAACTGGTTGCCCTCGGCCGGGGACATATGGCCGCGCTGTTCCCGGATGGCAGCGACGGTCCGGACTCATTTGTCATCAAGCAAGACGGCAAGTCGGAGTTTGTCTATCTGAAAAGGCTGGCCCTGGGTCAGCCGCTCGTCCGTGCGCTTGAAGAGGCATTGGCCGATTCGCTCGACAAACTGCCGATCCCCAAAGTCATGACCTACCAGCTTCCGGATGGCGTGACGACCGTGAAATTCGTTCGGCCCGCGCATGGCCTGGTCGCGCTCCACGGCGATACGCCGGTCCCCGTCACCGCGCTGGGACTGACCGCCGGCCGCAATACCCATGGCCACCGCTTCCTCGGCGCCGCTGACATCGAGCTCGGCAACGCTTTGGAGTATGAAGCCCGACTGCAGGACCCCGGCAGGGTCGTGGCGTCCTTCGACAGGCGCCGGGCGATGATCGAAACCCAGTTGCAGGAAAAGGCGAAAGCGCTGGACGCCGATCTCGGCGAGCATGCCGGCCTGCTTGACGAAGTCACCGCGCTGGTCGAGTGGCCTGTGGTGTACGTGGCGGAGTTTGATCCGGTGTTTCTCGAGGTACCGCAGGAATGCCTGATCCTGACCATGCGCACCAACCAGAAATACTTTCCGCTGTTCGACGCCGCCGGCAGGCTCACCCACAAATTCCTGATCGTCAGCAACATGCAGGTGGCCGATCCGGTGCACATCATCAGCGGCAACCAGCGCGTGGTGCGGCCACGCCTGGATGACGCGCGTTTTTTCTACAACCAGGACCGCAAGGAACGCCTCGAAGCGCGGATTTCACGCCTCGGCAAGGTGGTGTACCACAACAAGCTGGGCACACAGCTGGAGCGCGTCGAACGCGTCGCGCAACTGGCCAGCAACATTGCCCGCGCACTGGGTGCGGACCATGTCGCCACCGGACGTGCCGCGCGCCTGGCAAAAGCCGATCTGGTGACCGGCATGGTCGGCGAGTTCCCGGAACTGCAGGGCGTGATGGGCCGCTACTACGCCTTGCACGACGGCGAACCTGTTGAGATCGCCGATGCCATCGCCGAGCACTATCAGCCGCGATTCGCCGGCGACAGGCTGCCGGATCACCCGGTCTCCTGCGCCGTCGCCATGGCGGACAAGCTGGAAACGCTGGCCGGCCTGTTCGGCATCGGCCAGCTGCCGACCGGCGACCGCGATCCGTTCGCGCTGCGCCGCCATGCACTCGGGGTGATCCGCATCCTGAGCGAACGCCAGCTGCCGCTGGCGCTGGGCGACCTGATCAAGGACGCTTTCGGAGTATTCCCGAAGGAACTCAAACTCGCCGATGCACGCGGCGAACTTGAAACATTCTTCTTCGAACGCCTGCGCGGCTACTTCGCCGAGGCCGGCTACACCACACAGGAAATTGACGCGGTCCTGACCCAGCGGCCGCAGTTGCTGCAAACCGTGCCGCTGCGCCTTGCCGCGGTGCGGGCGTTTGCCGCGCTGCCGGAGGCCAAAGACCTCGCCGCCGCCAACAAGCGCGTATTGAACATCATCACCAAAAACGAAGATATCCGGCACAAGCTGGTCGCAGCGGAACGGAAACTGATGACGGAAGCCGCGGAAATCGCGCTGATGGACGGATTGGAGAAACTTTCCCCGGTCGCCGAAAAACATTTCACCGCCGGCGAATACAAGGAAGCACTGCAATTGCTGGCCAACATCAAGCCCGCCGTGGACCGCTTTTTCACCGAAGTCATGGTGATGGTGGACGATCCGGCGGTACGCAACAACCGCGCCGCACTGCTGCAGCAACTGGGCACGCTGATGAACCGTGTTGCCGACATCTCCAAGCTCGCCGCATGAAACTGGTCATCCTCGACCGCGACGGCGTCATCAATCACGACAGCGCGTCATACATCAAGAGCCCGGAAGAATGGAAACCCATTCCCGGCAGTCTCGAAGCCATCGCCCTGCTCAACCAGGCCGGTTACCGCGTGCTCATCGCCACCAACCAGTCCGGCGTGGGCCGCGGCCTGTTTGACATGGCAACGCTGAACGCGATTCATGACAAGATGCACCGCGCCCTGAGCCAGGCCGGCGGCCGAGTCGACGGCATTTTCTACTGTCCCCACGCCCAGGATGCAGGCTGCAGCTGCCGCAAGCCACGGCCGGGACTGCTCGATGAAATCTCGCGCCGCTTTGGCGTCAGCCTGGAAGGCGTGCCGGTCATCGGCGACTCCTTGCGCGACCTGCAGGCCGCGGCGGCAGTGGGCGCGCAACCGGTACTCGTGCTGACCGGCAAGGGCAAAAAAACCTGCAAGGACGGCGATCTGCCGGAAGGCACCGTCGTGCACGCCGACCTCGCCGAGGCCGTGCGCAGCCTGCTGCAATGATTCCGGTCGTCATTCGTTCCTGCCTGTTCGCCGCATTCCAGCTACTGATCACCCCCGTTTTCGCCGTCATCGCGCTGCTGACCTTCCCGCTGCCGGCGCTGACGCGCTACCGCATCATTACCGTGTGGACCCGATGCGTGATGTGGGCATCGCGCGCCATCTGCGGCATCCGTTACCGGGTCATCGGCGCCGGACACATCCCCGACCTGCCATGCATCATCCTTGCCAAGCACCAGTCAGCCTGGGAAACCATGGGATTTCAGCTGATTTTCCCGCCCCAGGTCTGGGTGCTCAAGAAAGAACTGCTGCGGGTGCCGTTTTTCGGCTGGGGCCTCGCCATGCTGTCACCGATCGCGATCGACCGCAGTTCACGCCGCCAGGCGCTGCAGCAGCTGGTCGACCAGGGCCAGCAGAGGCTGGCAGCAGGCTTCTACATTGTCATATTCCCCGAAGGCACCCGGATCGCGCCGGGCAAGCGCGGCAAGTACCGCGCCGGCGGGGCAAGGCTGGCGGTGCAGACCGGTACCCCGGTACTGCCGGTGGCCCATAACGCGGGCCTGCGTTGGGGGAAAAACGCGTTCCTGAAATACCCGGGGCTGGTTACCGTCAGCATCGGGCCGCTGATGCATCCCGATGGCGATGCGGAAAGCCTCGCCCGGCGCGTGGAGGACTGGATCGAGAACGAAATGCAGCATCTTGATTCGCGCTGAATGGCAAGCCGCGCGTAATGAGTGCCAGCCACCGCCACCCCGCCGCATCCACCACCGGGCAGTCGATCGAACTCGGCAGCCAGCGTGTCGACTACACGCTGCGCCGCAGCCCGCGGCGGCGCTCCATCGCGTTGCTGATCGACGAACGCGGCCTGAGGGTCGCGGCGCCGGAAACGGCGCCGCAGCAGGCCATCGAGCGGCTGCTGCGCGAGCATGCGGCATGGGTGCTGCGCAAGGTCGGAGACTGGCAGCAGAAGCGCCCGCAGCCGCGCCAGTGGCAGGCCGGCGGGCAGATCATGTACGTCGGCAGGGAACTGACCCTGGCCACGGCATACGGAATCGAATCGCCCAGAATCACCGGCGATCAACTCCTGGTCGGTCCGCCGGCGCTGGCCGCTGCCGCCATCGAGTCCCGCGTCAGACACTGGCTGAGGCGGCAGGCGCTGGAACTCTACACCCGGCGCTGCGCGGAATTCAGCGCACGCCTGCAGTTGCCGGCACCCGCGGTGCGGCTCTCCAGCGCAAGGACGCGCTGGGGCAGCTGCCACGCCAGCGGCCGCATCCGCATGAACTGGCGGCTGATCCAGGGCCCCCTGGCCTGGATCGACTATGTGGCAGCGCACGAAGTGGCGCACCTGCACCAGATGAACCATTCCCCGGCATTCTGGCGCACGGTGGCCCTGCTCGTTCCCGATTACGCCGAGGCACGCGCCGCATTGCGCCGTGAATCGCAGCGCTTCCTGCTGCTGTAAACAGCCCGCCCGGACCGCTGTGCTAAACTTTTTTCCAATCTTCCTGTCGAGTCCGCCTTGCCTTCCAGTCCGTCATTGCCGATCGCGCTGATCATTGCCGCATTGCTGGCCGGTTGCGGCCACAAAGGCCCGCTGTACCTGCCGTCGCAGAAACCCGTACCCGCCAAACCCGCCACCGTCCAGCCCGCGCCGGCGGACGCCCCCGCGCCGCAACCATGAGCCAGTTCCAGTACCGCGACGGCGCGCTGCACGCCGAACAGGTGCCGCTGGCCCGCATTGCCGCGGAATTCGGCACGCCCTGCTACGTCTACTCCCGCGCGGCGCTGACATCGGCATGGCGCGATTTCGATGCGGCATTTGCCGGACGCGACCACCTGCTCTGCTATGCGGTCAAGGCCAACCCCAACATCGGCGTCCTCAATGTCTTTGCCCGGCTGGGCAGCGGTTTCGACATCGTTTCAGGCGGCGAACTGGCAAGGGTGCTTGCCGCAGGCGGCGATCCGGGCAAGGTGGTGTTTTCGGGCGTCGGCAAGACGGCAGCGGAAATGCGCGCCGCGCTGCAGGCCGGCATCCTCTGCTTCAACGTCGAATCCGCGCCGGAACTGGAACTGCTGAACCGGGTCGCCGGGGAAACAGGTGTCATCGCTCCGGTCAGCCTGCGCGTGAATCCGGACGTCGATGCCAAGACCCACCCGTACATCGCCACCGGACTCAAGGAAAACAAGTTCGGTATCGCCTATGACGACGCGCTGGCAGTCTACCGTCGCGCCAGCGAATTGCCGCACCTGCGCATCGAGGGGGTGGATTGCCACATCGGCTCGCAACTGACGGAAGTCACCCCTTTCGTCGATGCACTGAAGCGGGTGCTGGCGCTGGTCGATGCGCTGGCCCGGGACGGCATTGCGGTGCATCACATCGACCTGGGCGGCGGCCTCGGCATCCGCTACCGCGATGAATCACCGCCGCCGGTGTCCGACTATGCCAGTGCGGTGATCTCCGTGCTGGGCCAGCGGACGCAGAAGCTGCTGTTCGAACCGGGCCGCCTGCTGACCGGCAATGCCGGAGTACTGCTGAGCGAAGTGCTGTACCTGAAGCACGGCCAGGACCGCAATTTCGCCATCGTCGATGCCGCCATGAACGACCTGATGCGCCCGGCGCTGTACGAAGCCTGGCACGACGTGCTGCCGCTGCGGACAACACCCGCCGGCGAGCGCGTCTACGACATCGTCGGTCCGGTCTGCGAGAGCGGCGACTTCCTCGCCCGCGACCGCCAGCTCGCCGTCAATGCGGGGGACCTGATCGCGATCGCGTCAGCCGGCGCCTACGGCATGAGCATGGCATCCAACTACAACACCCGTCCCCGAGCCGCCGAAGTGATGGTGGATGGCGACCGGATTTATCCGATCCGCGATCGCGAAACCATCGAGCAATTGCTGGCTGCGGAACATCGTCTGCCGGATTGAACGGTTCCGGAAACGCAAATCGATCACGTTTGTCCGGTTGATGCGGTTGTTGTACGCAACCCACAGCCCGGATCAGCTGATCAAATAAACTTTACAAAGGTGTTGCATTTTTTTTTCGCCATAGCATAGAATTGGCGCACCGCACACGGTTTTCACCAAATTTTTTGGTGGAACACGGTAACAGCAATGTGAAATGTTCCTGAGAATCGTGGGATGGTAGTGCGGAACAAAAGCCGCACTCAAACGATGCCTAAGTTAACTTTCAAGGAGACGATTATGGCAGCGAAGAAAAAAGCGAAAGCCAAAAAGAAAGTAGCCAAGAAGAAAGCAGCCAAGAAGAAGTAAGCAGCATTATGCGGAAGCCGGGTAACCCCCGGCTTCCGTGTTTTGTGCGGCCGGTTTTCAGTGTCATCACATCCGTTCAGGATCCAGCCGCCGCACCGCGATGATTGCAACACCCCGCCTTGTTTCCATGCTCCAGCACTGAACGGTCTGATGCGGTCCGCGATCCCGTCGCAGCGTGCACCGGCATGGATCGTTTATCGATCCCGCGCCGTCAAAAAAGTATAATAAAAACAAATAGTTATATTTGATTCCGGATGGGCGGCCGCATCCACCCGCCGGCCCGCAAACCAATCATCCCGTTCAGGGATTCAGTTGCTGATACACCGCGTCCGCAACCCGCAGCAGTTCGCCGCGGTCGGTTTCTCCGGAGAGCGCATAACCCAGGCGGCCATCCAGCCAGTAAAACACGCCGACGCCGTTTTCCTGCGCGAAGCGGAATGCCGTCGGCGCGCGCACGTCGCTGCTGACGCGCACATACAGCGTCAGGCGCTGCCCCCGCGCATCCTGGTACATGAACTGCGCGGCGGGTCCGCGGTCACCGGGCAGCAGGCGACCGCCAACCAGCGAATAACCCTGCGGCGCGAGATGCGGAATCTTCAGGTTTGCGCCCAGGCGTTTCGACAGCCAGCGCACGAGATGCGCTTCCTGGTCGGCGCCGACCTCGACCGGATGCCTGACCTCCGGGCTGTACACCGCATGCGCCACCGCGGCAACCCGGGCAATCTGCGTGCCCTGTACAGCGCTGCCTGCAGTCAGGCCATGCAGATGCCAGCCGGCAGTGCCGCTAACGAGCATCAGCGCGGCCGCCACGGCATAACGGTACCAGGGTCGGGCCGGTGCCCGGCTCCGGCGAGGCTGCAGGCGAGCGGGCACCGCCTCGGTCAGCAGGGCGTCATAACCATCGCGCAGGCGCTCGTTCAGGAGGCGATACTCGGCAACGCGTTGCGCCGCATCCTCATGCTGCGCCAGATATTCCGCAACCTCGGCCCTGCGCTGCGCCGGCAGAACGCCATCCACATAGGCCTGCAGATCGGTTTCGGTGACGGGTGCAGCGCTCATTTGACGACCTTCAGTCCGCCGGTGTCGGGTGCACCGTGGAGCAATTGCCGCAGCCGCTCGCGCCCGCGCGACAGGCGCGACATGACGGTGCCGATAGGCACATCCAGCACGCGCGCCGCCTCGTCATAGGTCATCTGTTCAAGGCCGACCAGCAGCACCACGGCGCGCTGCTCCTCGGGCAGCGCCTGCAGCGCGGCATCAAGGTCGCGGATTTCCAGCCGGTCCGTGGCCTGGGCCTGCGGCAGCTCGGCGTGCGCGTCATCCATCGGCACCAGACGACTGGCCGCGGCGCTGCGCACCTGATTGATGAACAGGTTGTGCATAAGGGTAAAGAGCCAGGCGCGGAGGTCCGTGCCTTCGCGCCACAGCGACTGCTTCAGCAGTGCGCGTTCCAGCGCGTCCTGCACCAGATCGTCGGCCGCGCTGGCATCCCCGGTCAGCGCCCGGGCATATCGGCGCAGGCGCGGAATGTAGTGCATCGCCCGGGCTGCGAAGGATTCTACGGGTTGATCCACCTGGCTCTGACTCCTGAACATGGGGTGGTCCGGGTTTATTCCCGGGGCCGGCCGCTCCCCGTGAACACCTGTGCCTGCATGCCCCAGCGCGCGGCTAGGGTTTCCACCGCATTGAGCACCTCTTCGGCGCGTGTCGGATGATTGTAAGCGGCCGCAGCCAGACGGGACAGCGCCTGCGGAGAACCAAACTCCATGCCGAGCAGGGCGATCAGTTCGGCCGCACCGCGACCGGCGATTTCGGCGCCGAGCGCGCGCCCGCTGTCGAGGTCCGCCAGAATCCGCATGAACCCGCCGCGATCCCCCTCGGCGAGTGCTGCCGGATTGGCGTCGAAGGCGGCAAAACCGGTGGCCGGCTCCAGCCCGTCATCTTCGGCAGCAGTCTCGCTGTAACCCACGCGCGCCAGTTCCAGCGCGGAATACAGGGCTTCCGGCACATTGCGGTCATCGCGGCGGCGGCTGCCCGGCGACAGGATATCCGTGACCGCCACTGCGGCGTCCGCCAGCGCGTGGTTGGCGCTCATCGCCGGATTGGCGACATCGCCGATCGCGTGCACGCCCGCAGCTGCGCGGTTGTACTCGTCGACGACGATGCGCCCGCCAGCATCGAGCTGCATGCCGGCCCGACCGGGATCCAAGCCATCCGTGTTTGGCTGGCGGCCGGTGCCGGCCAGCACCCAGTCGACACGTTCGCGCGTGCCGTCCGGCAACTCCAGCACCACGCCATCGCTCTCCATCCGCGACGACGCCACACGCTGTCCGATGCGCGGTTCGATGCCGGACGCCGCCAGCGCCTTGCGCAGCGCTTCCCGCGCCGCATCGCTGAACCGCGCATCGGACAGCGGCTCGCGGCCGCACAGCCACAGCACATCCAGACCCAGCTGGCCGAGAATGAATGCCATTTCGGTGCCAACGGCACCCGACCCCAGCACGGCCACGCGGCGACCGGATGGCGGCGGCGCATCGAACAGGTCATCGGTGGTCAGGATGCGGCCCGGGATGCGCGGCAACTGCGGCGGCAGTTTCGGTTTCGAGCCGGTCGCGACGATCAGGTGTCCGGCTCTGATCGCGTGGCTACCCGCCTGCAGCATGCCCGGGCCAATGCAGCGTGCCTCGCCCGCGAAGCTGGCAATGCCCAGTCGGCCCAGAAAGTCGACATAGCTCGAACGCACCGCGGCCACCACCTCGCGCTGGTGCCGCCAGGCCTGTACGAGATCAGGGCGCAATTGCCCTTGAAGGCCGCGTGCCGCGAAACCGCGACTGTCGGCGACCAGCCTTGCGCTGTGATACCAGGCTTTTTTCGGTACGCAACCACGGTTGAGGCAGGTGCCGCCCCAGACATGCCGCTCGACAAGCGCCACCTTCAGGCCGCGCAGCGCCGCAAGCACTGCGGCGCGATAGCCGCCGGGGCCGGAACCGATAACAGCAAGGTCGCAAACATGGCCGGACATCATGAAATTCTCCGGCGCAGACGATCGGCAACGTGGTCCAGAAGTGCCGGCCAGTCCGCCAGACTGGGCTGTGAGACGATTTCCACCGAGGGATGCCACAGGCAGCGATGATCACCACGGTGCGCCCAGTAATGAAACGGGGGGCGATCGGCCGGATACAGCAGCCAGACCGGCTTGCCGAGAGCGCCGGCAAAATGTGCACTTGCATTGCTGGTCGTGATGACAAGGTCGCAGTTCTCGATGATGGCCAACACGTCCTCGAGATCGTCCCGGTAATCAATCTCATCGAAATGTGTCAGTGCAATCCCGCTTTCGCGGGATACCGAAGCGCGTTCTTCGGCTGTATCGCCGTACTGAACATCGACCCAGCGTACCCCGGAAACAGCAAAGAGCGGTGCAAATGCGGCAAGCGCCACACTCTTGCTGCGGCCCACCCAGCCGGCCCTTGAACTGCGCCAGGAAACAGCGACCTTGAAACCTTCGCCCAGTTTCCCGGCATAGCGGGCCACAAGCTGCGGATCGGCGACAAGCAGCCGTCCCGGCAGCCTGGAGAATGATTCGGCGCGCGTGCGGAAAAAACGCGGCAGGGATCCGCAAAATAGGGCTGCGGCTGCAGACGTCAACCGCTCGTCCGGCGGATCGGACAAGGCGACAAAATCCACGCCAGAAAATGCACGGCGATAAGCTTGGAGCAGCCGTTGATCAACTTCGTAGACAAAGCGCTGGCCGGTGGCGATCAACTCGGGAAGCATCGTGGAAAACAGGATCTGGTCTCCGATCCCCTGCTCCGCCCAGATGCCGACCGTATCCGGAATCACCCCACCGGGGCCCTGCCACGACGGCTGGCGCAGGAACTGATCGACAGTGGCTGCATCCTTGCGCAGATGCCTGCGATAGGAAGGCAGGGCAATGCGCGTCTCATAGCCTTCCCAGGCGTGGCCGAAATCGCCCTCAAAAAGGCGCAGCAAGGCATCGTTATGGCGAGCCTCCAGAAAATCGGGTTCCATCGACAGGGCCAGCGAGAAATACCGGAAGGCGTCAACTGCATTACCTGCACGCTGACAGGCCATTGCCAGTCCATTGTACGTTGACGCATCAGCCGGATCCAGTGCAAGCGCTTGCCTGAAGGCTGCTATCGCCGGCCCTGGCTGATCAAGTTCGAGCAAGGCGTAGCCGCGATTGGCATGAGCTTCGGCATATTGAGGGTCGATCGCCAGCGCATGCCCGATACTCTCAAGCGCAGCTTCGGCACGACCAAGGTCAAGCAATGCATTGCCGCGATTGTTCCAGGCCTCTGCGTATTGCGGATCGAGAGCAATTGCCGACTCGAAACTGGTTATTGCGTCGTCCATGCGCCCCATTGCCATCAGCACATTGCCGCGGTTGTAATGCAACAACGCAACGCGGGGCTGGCTCCGCAACGCCCGGTCAAAGCAGGACAGCGCTTCGGCGTGCCTGCCGATGTCCTGAAGGACGTTGCCGCAATTGCACAGCAGTTCCGCCTGATCAGGACTGAGCTTCAGGGCGGCCTCGTAGCTCTGCAAGGCCTCCTGATCCCGTCCGAGGCGACGCAAAACAAGCCCCCGACTGAACAGCAGTTCTGCGCCAGGGGGTGCGAGCCCGGCGGCCCGGTCGTAATATGCCAAGGCTTCGGCATGGGAACCACCGGCAAAGCTCAGATTTCCCAACACTGCCAGCGCACCGGCATGCTGCGGATCTGTTGTCAGAGCAGAGGTGGCAAAATAATGAGCCTCGGTCGAAAGGCCGCGCTGCCCCAGAAGCGAGGCAAGCCGGTAATTGGCTTCTGCGTCTCCGGGACAGGCCGCAACGCGCATACGCAACAATCGTTCAGCCTCGCCAGACAAGCCCTTTTGCTGGAGGGCAAGGGCACGCCGCAATTCCGGACTGGATTTTGCAGTCGACACGAGTACTAAACCCCGCTCATGGTGCAACGTAAAGCTGCCGCGACGGGCGGCTTTGATCACGATTCTTCCGGCGCATGTTAGCAGGGTGAGCGTGCAGTCAGCCGCAAGTCCGATCGCAGTGCCGCAACCGCATCGACCCAAGAGGCTCCGCGACGATAAACCCGGAACCCCGGGAACCAAGGCGAATCCTGCCCGAAAGCCATCCAGCGCCAATCGGCCATCCTTGGCACAAGCACTCGTCCGCAACGACCCAGGCCTGCCAGCAGGTGCATATTGGTATTGCTGACGCCGACATAATCATCGATCAGGCTGAGCAGGGCCAGCATGTCCTCCAGATCCTCGTTGACAGTCGACGCATCGAACACGTCGGCACCCACCTGCAACGCAAAAGTGCTGTTTTCACCTGAGACAGGATTTCGCTGCAGGCTGATGATGGTGCCCGGATAGCCGCGCAGGGCCTGGGCCAAGATCGCGATCGGCACCTCTTTGCTCAGCAGTCCGTTGCGCCAAGTCCGTTGCAGGGCCGCCGGTGTGCCGGCACGCCAGGTCACCGCCATGTACGGCGGCTTGCCCGCCTGCTCCAGCAGGGCGCGCATCCGCGGCAAACGATCCTCGATCGGGGTGAGTCGCAGGAAAGGGGCGCAGGCAGGAACTCCGGCTGGAAACGCAGCCAATGCGCCGGGCAAATCCCCTACGGCCAGAGTGAAATCCCGCGAAGGCAACGGGTCGGCGTAAGTACGCAACTCATCAAAAATTCCCGTGCGACTGAGCATGGCGTGCATCCTTGCGTCAATCAGGGCACATATCCTCGCACCACGACGCTTCAGTTCCTCGGCCCAACGCAGAAAAAAAAGTTCGTCGCCGATACCCTGCTCGCCCAACAGCAGCACCGATTTTCCCGCGAGTCCGGCAGGCAGCACCGCATCCAGCGGACCAAGGCGGGAGACAAGGTGGCGCCGCGCCGGACGCGACCGGAACTGCCGCCAGGATTCGTGGTCTCCGCCCAGCGCGAGACCCAGGAGACTGGAAAAGAATTCCGCTTCGGCATCTTGCGGATCCAACTGCAGGGCTTGCCGGTAACTGGCTCTGGCAGCATCAAAATTTCCGCGGTCGATCTCGATACCGGCCAGCGTGATCCAGGCATCGACGAATGCGGGCTGCAGATCAAGGGCACGCCGGCAACACTGCTCCGCCTCCGCCAGCGCATCAGTCCTGCGCAGTGCACCACCGAGATTGCAAAGCAGGCGAACGTTGCAGTCATCAATTTCAAGGCCGCGACGATAAAGCGCAACAGCCTCGTCCACCCGATCGGTGCGCTCAAGAATCGTGCCGAGGTTGTTCAGGGCATCGACATGCCCGGGATCAATTGACAGTACCTCGCCGTACGCGGCGGTTGCTTCTTCAAAATGCCCGGCTTCCCGTGCCAGCGTGGCAATGTTGAACCATGCGGTCACATTGCGTGCGTCCATGGCCAGCACGCTGCGATAACAGTCGCGCGCACTATCGTTTCGACCACGCGCAGCCTCTACATTCCCGAGATTGATGCCAATCTCCGCATTGCGGGGCGCCAGCGCCAAGGCTTGGCGCAGTACGGGTTCCGCTTCGTCATACTTGTGTTCCGCCGCCAGCGCATAGCCGAGGCACATGAGCAACCTGGGGCCGGGGCTTGCGCCTGCGGCGGAAACGGCCTCCCGCAACGCCGCCTCAGCCGCGACGGAATTGCCTGCAGCCAGATGAGCGGCGCCGAGGTTCTCAAGTACTTCCGTTTCCCGCTTCAAGCCCCTCGCCAGTGCCTGCCCGATGAGATCGGAGGCCTGCGCTGCATCACCCGCCCGCAGGCGCAGCAGGGCAAGCAGATAGGTCGCTTCGGCATCCCCGGGACGGCGCCGCAGAGCCTTGCGGCAACTGCGCTCCGCTCCCGAGAAATCGCCGCTTTCAAGGCGTGCCAACGCATCATCGACAAGTGGGTTCATGACCGTTATCGGATGGAATTAAACTAGGAACACGGTGGCTAGGCCGAGGAATATGAAAAAGCCGCCGCTGTCGGTGATGGCGGTGATCATCACGCTGGAACCAATGGCCGGATCACGGCCGAACTTCTGCATTGTCAGCGGAATAACCACGCCCATCACAGCAGCCAGCAGCAGGTTCAGCGCCATCGCCCCGGTCATCACCAACCCGAGTTGCCAGCTGTGGTAGATCAGGAATGCGAACAGCCCGACGATGCTGCCCCAGA
>VFQT010000484.1_pt1 | contig 58030 bp, 46 predicted proteins | sample 3512381 | NCBI WGS metagenome assembly VFQT01 (sample SAMN10412376, study PRJNA504923) | tailings metagenome | isolation source: Relicate 2 Philex TSF3 active mining site | place: Philippines: Tuba, Benguet | collected 2017-08-29
CTACCGCATGTTTGCCTATGATGGAGCGACGCACCATTCCGTCCTTGAATGGCCCGAGTTGGCTGATCATGCCGTGGTGGTGGAGAGTGTTTCGAAGGTTTTTAGTGCCTGTGGTGCCCGGATTGGCGCGCTTTTAAGCAGAAATTCGGAGTTGATGGCTGTGGCTTTAAAGTATGGCCAGGCAAGATTGAGTCCGCCTACGCTAGAGCAATTGGGCGCCGAAGCAGCCTTGTCGGCACCCGCATCTTATTTTGAGCAGGTACGATCGGCTTATGAACAAAGGCGAAACCTGGTGGTTTCCGCTCTTCGAGCAATGCCTGGCGTGGTTTGTCCGCATCCTGGAGGGGCATTCTATTGCATGGTGTCGCTTCCTGTTCACGATGCCGATGATTTTTGTCGATGGATGTTGGAATCGTTTTCGCACAAGGGTTGTACGGTCATGTTGGCCCCGGGAAGTGGCTTCTATGCCCATCCTGAAAGTGGCCGGCAGCAGGCCCGAATAGCCTACGTACTCGAAAATGATCGATTGAGTGAAGCTATGGAGGCTTTGGGTGAAGGCCTTTTGCAGTACCCCGGCCGTCTGAACTAGTTGCTGCTGCAACGGGTCACCTAGTATGTATTTCTTTGTTATTTTAGGGCTATGATTCAATCTTTTGACAGCATCGAAGCCTACAACAAGGCGATGCAGTGGAGTATCCAAGAGCCCGAACTGTACTGGGCACAGGTCGCATCACATTTTTCATGGCTTCGACCATGGTCTCAGGTAGTTCATTGGGACTTCCACAGCCACGATGTTCGGTGGTTTGAGGGCGCCGAACTCAACATTACCCTGAATTGCCTTGATCGGCATATTCAAGATCGGGCGAATGAAACAGCACTGATTTGGGAGCCGGGCGACCCTGATGGGAAAGCGCGCTCGTTTACCTACTCTGAGTTGCTTCATGAGGTGGAACGTACCGCTGCTGCATTGAGGCGCCAAGGCATGGGTAAAGGCGATCGGATTTGCGTATATATGCCCATGGTGCCCGAGTTGGCCATAGTGGTATTGGCCATAGCGCGTATTGGGGCCATACATTCCGTGGTTTTTGGAGGATTTTCGGCTCATAGCCTTGCGGATCGTATCGCCGATGCGGGTTGCCGAATGGTGATAACGGCCGATGCCATCCTTCGTGGGGGAAAAATATTACCGTGTAAGGCTGTTGTCGACGAAGCACTCAACTACTGCAGTGGCGTTGAATGCGTATGGGTGTATCATGTGTGTGGAACCCCGGTGGATCGGGTAGCCGGGCGTGATGTCGATGCGCTCGAGGAGATAAGTCGATATACCGGTTCGGGCGGAGATGCTGAGGTGATGCAAGCCGAAGACCCGCTCTTTATCTTGTATACCTCTGGCTCGACTGGCAAGCCCAAAGGAGTGGTTCACAGCTGCGGCGGCTTTATGGTTTATGCCGGCTATAGTTTCGCCCACGTATTCCGTTCCAAGCCGGGTGAGGTGTTTTGGTGCACGGCCGACATCGGATGGATCACCGGTCATACCTACCTGTTATACGCCCCCCTGCTTCAAGGCACTACCACGTTGATGTTCGAGGGTATTCCCACCTGGCCCAACCCGGATCGATTTTGGCAAGTATGCGAGAGGCACCGTGTGAATCTTCTTTATTCAGCGCCCACGGCCATTCGATCGCTTATGGCGGCTGGCGACCGATGGGTGAAACCCTATTCGCTCCATAGCTTGCGGGTGTTGGGAAGTGTTGGAGAGCCCATCAACGAGGAAGCCTGGCAATGGTACTTCCGCGAGGTGGGAAAGGAAAGATGCCCCATTACCGATACTTGGTGGCAGACCGAAACAGGGGGCATTCTGATTGCCGCTTTGGCCGGATTATCGACACTCAAGCCCACATTCGCTGGCTTGCCCTTACCTGGAATTCAGCCCGTATTGCTCGATGCTCAAGGGGTTGTCATCGAAGAAAACGACCGCGAAGGCTATTTGGCCATACGTTATCCTTGGCCTTCCATGATAAGGACTACTTGGGGTGATCATGAGCGGTGCAGACAAACCTATTTTGATGCTTATCCGGGCTATTATTTTACTGGTGATGGCGCCCGTCGCGACGGCGATGGCTTGTATCGAATCATCGGTAGGGTGGACGATGTTTTGAACGTTTCTGGCCACCGAATCGGAACGGCAGAGGTTGAAAACGCCATCAATATGCATCCACTGGTGGCTGAGTCGGCTGTAGTGGGCATTCCAGACGATCTGAAAGGACAAGCCATCTATGCTTTTGTGATTGGCAAAGGAGAAATTAATGATCCTGACAGGATACGCGCCGAGATAACGGCTACCGTCGCCGAATTTATTGGCAAAATTGCGCGTCCCGACAAAATACAGTTGGTGCCTGGCTTGCCCAAAACGCGTTCGGGTAAGATCATGCGACGCATTCTCCGAAAGATAGCCGAAGGCGATACGTCCCAATTGGGCGACACATCAACCTTATTGGATCCGTCGGTGGTGAATCAGCTGATTCTCGGTAGGGTTTGAAGATGCTGCGGGTTGTCGTGATGAGATGCCATGCGGCTAGGCGAATCCTTTGCACGGCAATAGGGTAGCATGAACATGCTGGGCTACAGAGACAGCAGCAGGAGCACCAAAACAGTTTGTAGGCCGAAAATGAATACACCCCCTAACCCAGCCGTTGGCCCAACCGAAAGCAGTTGACGAATATTGATGCCCAGTCCGATGCCGGTCATGGCCAGCAGAAGTAGGTATTTGCCTGCGTCTTTCATCAGGTCAACAAAAAAGTCAGGAATGAGTCCTGTGGAGACGGTCAGACTGCTGATCAAAAAACCCCACACATACCATGGAACCACGGATAGAATGCCTGTCGGTTGAACGCGGGTGGATGGATGGTCTGCTGAGGATGGCGTTTGATTGCCTGCCATGAGCCAGCCCATCAGGAGAACTGCAGGGCCTAGCCATAAAATCCGCACCATTTTCACCAGCAGTGCCAAAGACAGGACCTCAGATCCCAGGGCTTGCCCGGCTCCTGCCACATGACCTACAGATTGCAAAACGGAACCGAACAGCAAGGCCGATGCTTCCACGGGCAGGTTGAGCTGGTTGCTGATCATGGGGAAAAGGATGATCCCCATTGTGCCCAGGAGATTGACCGTGGCCACCGAAACCCCAATTTCGGTGGAGGTGGCGCCCACCACAGGTGCTGTTGCGGCAATGGCGCTGTTGCCACAAATAGCCTGACCCGCACCCATGGTCCAACGCATGGCTTTCGTCGATCCCCGCATGATGAGCTGGGCCGATGCCAAGGCAATAACCACAGAGGCAAAAATATAGGCCCAGTAGGGCGGGGGCAAGCTGAGGGCCTGTCTGAGGTCCATACCGAAGCCCAACAACAGGGTGGCCATAGCCAATAGGTGCTTTTCGGAGTAATTCCAAGTCGATCGTCCGGCATAAGAAGGTGCTATGAAGTTGCCCAGGATGATGGAGATCAACAAAGCGATGGTGATGCTGTCGATTGGATTTAGTAAGGGTTTAATCATGAGGGCACCTCCGGCTATCCCGCCCAAAATGAGCCAGCCCATGAGGTGTTTTGGGGGTGCGGGCACGGGTGATTTCAACGATTTCATCGAATAAATGGGTCTTGCAAGGGTTCGCTATCGGTTTCCTTAAAGTGAATCCCATATTTAGACAATTCAATCAAAATAGGTCTGTAGATTTCTTTGTGTATGGGAATGTGAACACCTTGAAGGCTAATTTTTCCTTGAACATACAAGCGTACAGCGATCGCAAGGGGTAGGCCAACCGTTTGGGCCATAGCGGTGTGGGTTGCGTCTTTCCCCAATAGGTCGAGGGTGGAGGTGCGCGTTCGTAGGCTTCCGTTGATCTCATAGTCCACACGGTGGTGCATCACCACGCGGTCGCGGTCGGATGGACCCAGCGACCAATGCGGCAATAAAATATGTTCTAACAACTCAGCAGGTGTGGCTGAGGAGTTGGGTAGGGGAATGGAATCGAAAAAACCGATCGACTGAAATTGATCCAAAATGATCTTCATTTGAACCGTCGGGAAGCCCATGTCTATTGTTAAGAATTGCTCCAAAGCCCGTATAGGATCATTTCCGTACTGGGGCGGCAGAAATTCCATCAACAAATCGCGCCGGGTTCGGGTTTTTGCCGCTAGACGGTAGTGATTTATCGTGAGTCCGAGTTGGACCATGACCGACCAGCCTTGCATATAATCGGGGTAACGAAAGGTTGCTCTCAAGAGCGTAGGAATGCCATCCAAACCGTAGAGGGTGGTGTAGGGTAGGGAATCGCGGTTGGGATAAGCGTCGAGTAAACCCACGCCGGGTACATCAACCCTGATGGGTTCGCGAAACAAGCGCGCATAAGGAAGATGTCGCGTTGCATGCTGGTAGCGGTATTGCGCAGGGCCGGGTGAACCAGCGAGAACCACATTTCTGGGGTTCCATGAAAATTTGTAGTGCCATGGATGGTCATCGCTATCTGGCGCGATGAGCCCACCTGTGAATGAATAAAATCCGGTAATCCGGGCACCTTCCGATTTCAAGTTTTCTAGAAGCTCCATGGTGCTCATGTGGTCGATGCCGGGGTCGCACCCCAACTCATTGAGGAAGAGAAGACCGGATTGTTTCACCTGATCGTTGAGTTCCTGCATCTCTGGAGATACATAGGAGGCGGTGAATAGTGAAACGCCTTTTTGGAGTGCTAAACGGGCTACCACAGGATGCTTGTCGGCCGGTAAAAGTGAGATGACAGCCTTTTGGTTGTTGAGAAGTTCTTGAAGGGTGTTATGATCCGTTAAATCGGCCGCAACCGGGCGTGCGTGGGGGTGTCCTTGGGCAGCGCGTTCGGCCGCTTCTCCAGACAAATCAGCGATGGTGATGGTCCATTGGTTTTGTGCAGCGTGCTCGAGTAGGTAATCGATCAGGTAGGTGGCCGACCGACCCGCACCCAATACAAGAATGGAGGAGTCTCCCATGAATTTGGTGTTTTGTTGAAATTTGTTTAAATTGTCAGTTTTGTGTATCGAATGATAAGTGATCAAGAATTTCCGACAAATATCCAAAGAAACTGCGTTGTTCGGGGGCATCATTTTGAAGCGCTCGATCAGAACGTTCAGCATCTCATTTGTTCCGCACAAAAGGCGCTTGCGACTGCCTATGCGCCTTATTCAAATTTTTTTGTCGGTGCTGCCCTGTGGATGGAGAACGGTAAGATCATTCTGGGTAGTAATCAAGAAAATGCAGCCTACCCCAGCGGACTATGTGCCGAGCGCACGGCCTTGTTTGCAGCGGGTGTTCAGGATCCTGGGGTACGGGTGTTGGCTATGGCCGTTGTTGTAGCCAGGTCGGATGGAGCGGAACTGGGCCCTGCCTTTCCATGTGGTTCATGCCTTCAGGTCTTGTTGGAGGTGGAGCGCAGGCAAAAAACTCCGGTTAAGGTCTATTTAAAAGGCACTTCAGAGCATGTCTATGAAGCAGACGGAGTTTCGGTTTTTCTTCCTTTCGGATTTGATCCATCAGCCTTTCGGATTTGATCCATCTTCCTTTCGGATTTGATCCATCTTCCTTTCGGATTTGATCCATCATCCGATACCTGATTCCTTGGGCCTGAGGGTGGCTTTTTTGAGTTCGGAATACAGACGTTCCGTAGGGAGCCCTACCACGTTGGTGTATGACCCTACGATTTTATGCACAAATCGGAGCCCGATCCACTCTTGTATGCCGTAGGCTCCCGCTTTATCGTAGGGCTTGTACTGTTGGATATAATGGTCTATCTCGTCTTCCGAGAGGACACTAAAATGAACTTCGGTGGATTCTGAGAAAACTGTTCGCTCATGGGTTCGTCTCAGACATACACCCGTAATTACTTGGTGTGATGCTCCAGAGAGTGACTTCAACATGTCCCGGGCTTCTTTGGCGTCTTGGGGCTTTCCCAAAATCCGACGGTCGTGGATGACCAGCGTATCTGCTGCAATCACGAGCGATTGTTCACCAACAAAGGGGATGAGATTGGCTTTTTTTTGAGCCAACCATACCGGTAGCTGCTCAACGGCGATCTGGACATCCGGCGTTTCGTCTGCATCCACGACTTCAACTTTGAAATCGAAACCCATTTGTTCGAGAAGTTCTTTTCTTCGCGGCGATGCTGATGCCAATATGAGATTGTAGGGATATCTGTGGTTCATTGAGACGGATTGATGATCATTTGATGGGGGATGCCTTTTCAATGATGGGGGATGCCTTTTCAATGGTGGTTGATGCCTTTTCAATGATGGGTACTGCCATTTCAATGATGGGTGCTGCCATTTTTAACGACTTGCTTGCAGGGAATGATTGTCCCAAATTCCTTTCAATCGCAGGCACTCTTCTAAAATATGCCGTACGCAGCCTTCTCCACCCGCATGTGGCACAATGTAATGAGCCGCCGCCAAAATTTCGGTTGCCGCATTGTTTGGGCATGCAGCGACCCCAGCCCTATGCATGAGGGGAAGATCGGGAAGATCATCACCCATGAATAATATATCATTCGGATCAATCGAATATTTTTGAACAAGACGATCCCATTCTGCGGCCTTATCGGCTATACCCAATGAAATTTCCTGAACGCCTAATCGCTCCAATCTTTTATGGACACCGGCCGGAAGGGCCCCGCTGATGACCCAAATCGGGAGCCCCGCCTCAGATGCCCGCGCCAGAGCATAGCCATCACGGACATGCATGCTCCTTAGTTCCTGGCCGTCGCCCATTACATAAACGCGACCATCTGTAAGTACCCCATCCAAATCGAATACGGCGACACGCATATTTTTTAGCCGAGAGCGAACGGAATTGGGCATGTTTGTGGTTCGTTGGGGCTCGGAATATCCGTATTTTGTTCGATATATTTGCCTATGCTCGATAAACACGGAATTGCACGCCGAATCGCCCGTCAATTGCGCGATGGCTATTATGTGAATTTGGGGATTGGCATCCCTACCTTGGTAGCCAACTACATACCTGAAGGTATGCAAGTAGTGCTGCAGTCAGAAAACGGATTATTGGGTATGGGGCCTTTCCCATGGGATGGGGACGAGGATCCGGATTTGATTAATGCGGGGAAACAAACCATCACCACTGTGCCCGGCTCTTCATTCTTCGACTCCGCCATGAGTTTTGGTATGATCAGAGCTGGAAAAGTAGACCTAACGGTCTTGGGTGCCATGGAGGTGAGCGATCGAGGCGATATTGCCAATTGGAAAATACCTGGAAAAATGGTGAAGGGCATGGGCGGGGCCATGGATTTGGTGGCCAGTGCCCGTAATATTATTGTGGCGATGCAACACACCAACAAAGCGGGCGAGTCGAAGTTGTTGCCCGACTGTACCCTGCCCTTAACGGGACGCACATGCGTACGTCAAGTGGTCACCGAACTGGGTTTTTTTGATATCGACGAGCGAGGATTTGTGTTGCGGGAACGTGCCCCCGGCATTTCTGTTGAAGAAATTGTGGCCAAAACGGCCGGTCGTTTGGTAGTGGAGGGAGAGGTACCTGAAATGCATCTCGACTAACTCCATGGGCGCTGCAGATCGGAAAACCACCAGCATTTATAAGTTTGGAGGGGCAAGTGTTTGTGACGCCCCCGGCGTTCAAAATGTAGCATCTATCGTTGAGCGCTATGCCCATGGGCACGTGGTTTTGGTGGTTTCGGCTATGGGTAAGAGCACGAATCGACTCGAGCAGGTGGTTCGCTTTTGGTTTGACGGTCAGCGACCAGAAGCGGCCGAACAAGCCGGAATGTTGCGCGATTATCACCACGATATCATTGCCAATTTGGCAGAAAATCAGGCGAGCAAGCGGAAATTAATGGCCGGGGTGGAACCTTATTTTTCGCAATTGTTTGGCTTTCTCAGCGAGCCCACGCCGCCTGTAGCGTCCTATAATCGTCGATACGACCAGGTTGTAGGCTTGGGAGAGCTCATCTCTTCCCGAATTCTAAGCGACTACCTTCAATTAAGAGGCATTGATAACCAGTGGTTAGATGCAAGGGAATGGGTGGTCACAAACAATACGTACAGAGATGCCCGTGTCGATTGGGAGGCAACACGCGCTGCCATCGGAACGTTGAATTCTGGCGAAGTCCGATGCAGGGTTGTTCAGGGTTTCATTGGTCGCGATGTTGTGAGTGGTGATTCCACGACCCTCGGACGTGAGGGATCCGACTACACCGCTGCGATATTTGCGCATTGTTTAGATGCCGGCGAGCTCACGATCTGGAAGGATGTTCCGGGGGTCATGGATGCCGATCCCAGACGCTTTCCTTTTGCTCGTTTGATTTCGGAACTCCCCTATGATGAGGCCGTGGAGATGACCTATTATGGGGCTTCGGTGATTCATCCAAAGACCATTAAACCACTGCAGAACAAGGGGATTAAGCTACGCGTTCGGTCTTTTTTACGGCCTGAATTGCCCGGAACCCTCATACATGAAGGTGCGGAGTCGGGTCAACGGAGCCCCTACATCATCGTAAAGAGCCCTCAGGCGCTGATCACCGTTCGAACGCGCGATTTTAGCTTCGTTGCAGAGGAGCATTTAAGTCTTATTTATACGGAATTGTATCGCTTGGGTGTAAAGGTGCACCTGATGCAACAAACCGCATTGAGCTTTCGTTTTTGCGTTGATGACGATCCCTACAAGGTCGGGCCCCTCTTGGAGGCATTGTCGCCCATGCTGGAAACGGAATGGGAAGGAGGGCTCGACCTATGGACATTAAGGCATCAAAGCGACCGTACAGAAAAGGGTTTGCTGTCGGGACGTAAGATATTGGTGGAGCAGCGTGCCACACAACTTGTTCAGTTGGTTTTGAAATGAAGGACAATCTTTATACGTCACAGTAAAACTTTATGGTATGCAAGGGTTGAATTTTCTAAGGGTGTTTTTTTGGGGATTATGTGCCCTGCTTTTGGGTTCGGCCTCATCGTATGGCCAGCATCAGCATTTTCTCCAGCGCGAGCACGTACCCCTGCGCCAGCGCCAGCACGTACCCCAACACCAGCGCCAGTGCGGTCATCAGGTGCTTTTATACAACCTCATGCAGCAGGATGGTTTTTATGATCGGTGGGAGAAAACCCGCATGCGGTTGAAGCGTTGGGAAGTGAGCCGTTCGGGGCAGGTGAGGGTCGATTCTGTTATTCAACCGGCTTTGTATCGCATTCCGGTGGTGGTGCACATCCTTTTTCCTCCAGATTCCTTATACGGCAGAGGCGGTCACCTCACCTTAGAGCAAGTGCGTTCCAATATTGAGGTTTTGAATGAGGATTTTAGACGAATCATAGGGAGTAGGGGCTACAACCAGCACCCTGTTGGATCGGATGCGCGTATCGAATTTTGCCTGGCAACACGCGACCCATCAGGTGCACCTTCACAGGGAATAGTCTATGTTCCGTATTCTGGTAGTGCCGCACACAGCATGGGAAACGACCGGCCGATGAAAGATGCGAGCCGTTGGCCCACCGATCGCTACCTCAATATTTGGGTGGTTCAGAACATCTCGGGGGCGTTGGGCTATAGTTTTTTGGCTGAATGGATGGATGGAAATCCCGACCGGCCCTTCGTTGATGGTGTGGTAGTTTCAGCCCGGTATATGGGTAGTCGCGATAAGCAGACCGGGCAGGCTTTTTGGTTGGATGATACCTATGCATTGGGAAGAACACTCACCCACGAGGTAGGGCATTACTTAAATCTTTGGCATATATGGGGTGATGCAAATGATTGTTCAGGAGATGATTATGTTGATGACACACCGCCTTGTTCCGGTTCCTTTTTTGGATGTCCGCCCAACCCATCAAGGCCTGTTCAATGCGGATTTCCGCGCCAGACTGAGAATTATATGGACTACACCGACGATCCATGCATGAGTGTTTTCAGTGCAGGGCAATCAACCCGCATGCACAATGCCCTCAATTTTTTTGCATTTCGTCGGCTGCTATGGGATTCACTGAACCTGATTTCTACGGGCTGCGGTGATCAGGAGTTTTTGGCAGCGGATTCACTCATACTCGAGCGGGATACGGTGGAACTCAACAGCCTGTTGATGCCTGCAGATGAATCGCCTGTTGTTCGCGTGGTCAATGCCTCATTTCAAGGCTTACACCAGCATCCGGTCGACTTTACCATCGATGATCGTCCGTTGGGAAGCTTGTTGTCCTATCAAAATCCGGGCATTCCCACCCGATTCGACGGCCGTGCGGCGTCGGGGAGATTGGCCTTTGATGTGCCAGGAATCTACCGGATGCGCATAGCATCCCAAACCCGAAAGGGCCCTCCCTATGTGGATGCCTTTGTGCGGGTTAAGGCATCAGTCTCTGTATATCCCAATCCCTTCAGCAATGAACTCGTGGTGGGACTTGATTTGGATGCGCCCCAACAGGTGATTTGGCAATTATACAACACAATAGGTCAGTTGCTGGCTGAGGAACAAGTGTATACGCAATCGGCCATTCGTATTCCTTCTTTTCCTTACCCCGCTTCAGCCTACTACCTGCGGGTCAACTGGGCCAGTCAATCGCAAACCTTTCGACTTGTGAAGATGCCCTAGGAACCGATTTTTGACCCCTCCCCAAAACCTGATTCCTCCCCAAAATTTAATCCACCCCCCAATATGATTCTGTCACATAAGATGGATGCGCAGATTCGACCCTGTCCCAGAAGATGGATGCGCTGATTCGACCCTGTCCCAGAAGATGGATGCGCTGATTCGACCCTGTAAATTAGACTATGATGCGTATTGGCTTGCTGAGTGATACACACGGGTTTTTGGATGTGTCGATCGGAACGTATCTTAAAGAATGCGATGAAATTTGGCATGCGGGCGATTTTGGGGATGAAAAAATCATCGACCAATTGCAGGAATGGGCTCCATTGCAAGCAGTATTTGGCAACATCGACTCCTCGGCTGTTCGCAAACGGCTTCCTGAAACCCTTGTTTTAGAGCGGGAAGGGGTACGCCTATTCATGCGGCACATCATTCACCGTCCCAATCGATACGATCAGGCCTTGGTCCACGAAATCAAACATCACCAGGCCGACCTGGTGGTCTGTGGTCATTCACATATTGCCCTGGTAGAGCGATCAGCCCAAGCCAGTGTACTTCATCTCAATCCGGGTGCGGCAGGTCGACAGGGATGGCACACTGTGCGCACCCTCATGAGATTTAGCCTGAATCAAGGTGAAATTCAGCAGATGGAGTTGATTGAATTGGGTCCGCGGCTTAAGCCTTCTGCTGATCGGTGATTGGATTGAAGTGTGCATCTACTTCATAAATCCGTCCGTCGGCTTCTTCCAAAAAAGTCACAATTTCTTGATTGGGACCTTGTAAATCTACTTGGCTCATGCCATAAGGCGATAATTGGGCCAACAAAACCGATCCATACACCTGTTCGTTCCAGGGGCGGAAGGCATCTCGCTCACGATCTTCTTCGGGGATTTCTAAACGAACGAAGGTGGTTGCATCTTTCTCCGCTTCTTCGGGCCAGGCCAAGCCATAATGAAATCGGGGATTCATTAAGTAGGCCTTGTAGCTGAGGCGCGCGAAAAGTTCATCTAGTTGAATGGGATGCAGGGTAATGCCATCAAATCTGCGGAAATAGGACTCAAAAAAGGCAATTTGGGTGCCGTTGTCCTGGAGGCAGGCCATCACGGTGACCTCACCGGCCCGAACGCTCAGACAGAGGGTATTGAGACTCACCTTTAGATTAAAATTGAGGCGTGGGTTGGCGTAGGTATGGCTTTGAAAAATAAACAACGATCCAGGATCGAAATTGTCATAATGTACTTTTCTGAGGACCGCACAGAGGCTCAGGTGGATGAGCGAAAACCGATGCACCATGCCCGGATCTTTGAGGAAATTCATCGATGCAGGCCTGCGGTCGACGGGTCGAACAAATTCTTGGTAGAGCAGGCCAACACCCAGCCAGCACATCCACTGATACAGTCGTTCGGCTTGAATCCAATTCAACCCATCCCATCCTGCCGTTAGAAGATCTGGTATTCCGTTTTGTATGCTTTTTATACGGGCCTGGAGTTCTGGATGAACCGGGATCAGGATGTCTGAGTAGCGAAGACTATCCCCTCCATTGAACTGTAGTTTTGAATCGGCCAAGCCAAACTGTTCAATCCAAAAGGCAGGCAACAAAGGAAGGCGGCCTTCTGGCCCTTCGGGCACAGGCAATCCTGAAAGCACGCAGCAATGGGCCGACGCCTCTTCCGCTTGAAAGGGATGAAAGTAGGGAATGCCGGTTTGAATCACTTTTTGCTGCGCTGCTGGTTTGCGGCTACTTTCTCGCTGCGTTCAGAAAAATAGGGTTGGGCGTTGGGATGGCTGCCATAGGGGCAGTGCCGACAATGCAGGCGGCAACATTGCCCTCTTCTTTTCAGATAGACTTCGGTAAAGACATACTTGCCGTCTGACGTGATGTAGTAGTCGATTCCTTCCTGCATACAACGAAACCTACAAAGTTACACGCCAAGATAATTCCAGGGTGTGATGGACAGCATTTCTTTTTTGAGCGCTTGGCTAACAGGCAATCCTTCAATAAAGGAATGAATCAAAGACTGGTCGGGGGCTTGTCCGGTTCGGGTCAGATCTTTGAGCCATTCATAGGCTTGTGGATGTCCTTCGCGCCTCAATAGGGTCTGTAGGGCTTCTGCCACCACCCCCCAATTGCGTTCCAAATCGGCATGCATTTTTTCGGCATGGGCATCGATGCGAGTAAGGCCTTTGCGCAGTGATTGCCAGGCAATCAGGGTATGCGCCAGTGGTACGCCCAGGTTGCGTAAAACGGTGCTGTCGGTGAGGTCGCGCTGCAAACGCGAAATGGGTAATTTGGACGCCAAAAACTCGAGTTGCGCGTTGGCCCAGCCCATATTCCCCTCTGCATTTTCGAATTGTATGGGGTTTACCTTATGGGGCATGGCAGAACTGCCTACTTCGCCAGAAACCACGAGTTGACGAAAATACCCCATAGAAATGTACTGCCAAATGTCTCGGGCAAAATCGATCCAAATGGTATTGATCCGGCACAGATTGTGGCAATAGGCGGCCAAGTAATCGTAGTGTTCGATTTGGGTGGTGCATTGGTTTCGGATAAGCCCCATTTCATTTCGGAGGAAATCATCAGCGAATGCAGGCCAATCCACCAGAGGAAAGGCCACATGGTGTGCGTTGAAATTTCCGGTTGCCCCGCCAAATTTTCCGGCAAAGGGAAGCGCCGACCAAAGGGCTGCCTGGCGTTCGACCCGCTCTTCAAAAACGCGAAGTTCTTTGCCTAAACGGGTTGGGCTAGCCGGTTGCCCGTGGGTGTGGGCCAACATAGGGAGCTTTTCCCACTGTTGGGCTCGATCGGAAAGCGCGCCGCAGAGCAGGTTGAACTCGGGCATGAAAACCTGTTCATGGGCCATTTTGAGCAGCCATGGAACAGCGGTATTGTTCACATCCTGTGAGGTGAGTCCAAAATGAACCCAAGGCGAAAATTGCCCAAGATTGGCCTCTTCTAGTTTTTCCCGTATGTAATACTCAACGGCTTTTACATCATGCTGCAAGGTTTTTTCCAATTCTTTGATGCGCAGGGCTTCTGCCTCACCGAATTGGTTTTCGATGGAATCGAGCGTCGACAATTCCGTGGGGCCCATTTGGGGAAATTGGGGCAATGAAAGTTGCGCAAGGGATTTCAGATAGCGCAGCTCTACAATCAAGCGTTGACGGATGAGTGCGTATTCTGAGAAGAAGGGCGACAAGGCGGATGCACTGTTCCAATAGCGCCCATCAATCGGCGATAGCGCATGAAGGGGGGAGGAATTCTCTGGGGTTGCGTGCACCGGACGTACTTTTATTCGATTTTTGTAGTTTGGATGTGTAAAAATAGCAATCGACCGGCTTTGATTCGCCTTTTCATTTTTTCCATGATATCCTTGGTATTGTGTTCGGCACCTTCGGGCCTGGCTCAACCGAGGGCTGTGATGGTTTGGGAACTCCCGGCCTACATTGATGAAAATGGCGACACCATACCCGTTGTATTTCTGCCATCCATCACCATCCGAAGTAAGCGCTTTTTCAAGAGTGCTCGCGATGAGAAGCGTTTCAATAAGCTCTATCAGAACGTCAGACGGGTTTATCCCTTGGCCAAAGAGGCGGGTAGGCGGCTCACCGCTTTAGAGGAGCGTCTAAAAACCATTCCTGAAGCCAAACACCGGGCCTATACCAAGGCCTTGGAGGATTCTTTGAAAAGGGAGTATAAAAAGGAGCTGATGGCGCTAACCGTTACCCAGGGCAGGATTTTGATCAAGTTGGTAGACCGCGAGACTTCTCAGAGTACCTATTCTATAGTTAAAGAGTTTCGGGGTAGTTTTGAGGCGTTTATGTGGCAAAGTTTGGCCTCCTTATTTGGGAGCAACCTCAAATCGACCTATGATTCAGAAGAGGACCGAGATATTGAGATCATTATAAAAGACATCGAGGCTGAATCCTATCGTCCGCCGATGAAGTTGCGCCGTTCCGCCTCGAAATCCAACACAAACGAATAATCAAGGACGTCACCGATGAATCAAAATCACATGAGCACACTGGATGTGCTGGCCATAGCGGCCCACCCCGACGATGTCGAATTGGGTTGCGGGGGAACCTTAATCCTCCACCAGAAACTGGGGCGCAGGGTGGGGATTTTGGATCTCACACGGGGCGAATTGGGAAGCAGGGGCAGCGCCGATTTGCGTGATGCTGAAGCGCGTTCCGCTGCAGCGTTTATGCGTCTCGATTACAGGGCGCAGTTGGGAATGGCCGACGGCTTGTTTGAGGAGACAGAAGCGAATTTGCTTTCAATTGTCCGCGCGATTCGTTTGACCCGTCCGCGCGTCATTTTAGCGAATGCCCTATCCGATCGGCATCCCGACCATGGACGGGCAGCCCATTTGGTGCGTCGTGCGGTTTTTATGTCCGGTTTACCCAAATTCGAGACTGCTGGTGATAACAACATAAAACTGGACGCATTCAGACCCGATTTGTTGTTGCACTACATCCAGGATCATTTCCGCAAGCCAGATTTGGTCGTCGACATCACGCCCTTTTTTCACGAAAAAATGGAGGCCATACGTTGCTATACCTCTCAATTTCATGATCCCACAAGCAAAGAGCCGCAAACGCCTATTTCGGGCGCCGACTTCTTTCCGTTTCTCGAAGCCAGAGCGCGGGAGATGGGTCGCATGATTGGGGTTCCTTTCGGAGAAGGATTTGAATTACATAATCCATTGAAAATTAATGATTTTACTGACTTAATATAAAGTAAAATCTATGCTTTTTTTAGGGTGATGTGGGTGATTTCTGGCCAAATTCCCAATCGTCCCGGATAACCCAAAAACCCGAATCCGCGGTTCACATATAAATACTGTTTACCGAACTGGTAGAGTCCGGCCCAATGGGGATAGACCCATGAGCTCGGGCTCCATTTTACCACGCCTGGGATCTCAATGCCGGCTTGCATGCCATGAGTATGTCCACTGAGTGTAAGATTGATGGATGGAAAGTCGGACCGCACGATGTCTTCGAAGTGAGATGGGTCGTGACTCAATAATATCTGAAAAGTGTCATTGGGTACACCATACGATGCAGCGGCCAGATCGCCATACTGAGGAAACCGCCCCCTCGAGCCCCAGTTATCGACCCCAATGAGGGCAATGCGTTCATTATTCAATTCAAGATATCGGTGTTCATTGCGCATTAAGGTCCAACCCGCATCCGCTTGAATCCGATGCATCAAGGACATATTATCAATTTTCGCTTGTTGGTTGTCCCACTGGTAGTAATCGCCATAATCGTGGTTGCCCAGAATGCTGAACACTCCTTTTGGCGCACGGATCTGTTGAAGCATGGGGAGCCAGGGGAGTGCCTCATCGCTGCGGTTGTTTACCAGGTCGCCCGTAAATACGATACATTCTGGAGCAGTATCCAGCGCCATTTCAATGCCGCGCTGAACGTCCTTTCTGCTTCCAAAGGAGCCAAGATGCATGTCACTGAGCTGAACGAGGGTAAATCCATCGAACGACGGTGGAAGATCGGGGAAGGTTAAGGTTACCCGATGAAGTGTGTAGGCGTATGCCCCGCGCATGGTTCCGTAGGTAAGGCCCACCAAAGGAATGCCTGCGGTGATGAGGGCGGCCCTGCTTAAAAATTCAGAGCGGGTGATGCCGTTGCTTATTTCACTGCTTGATGTTTCTGAAGATGTCAATTTTCTCCTAAGCAGGTTTTTGAATCCAATCAGCAGCCTTCTCACATCATCCAAGATGAGCCAAGGCAGTGCGAAAAGGCGCGCGATCATTCCAATAAACAGAACCGAAACAACCAAATTTTTGTAGTTGAGTGCAGTCGGATGCCCGTTAAAGGCTATGGAAACACCGATCAGAGTATAGAGCAATAAACTAAATACGATGTAGATGTGTCGAATAATTTTCCCTTTATTGCCTCTGAAGAGGGTTTTAACGGCTTGAAAAAAATATAAATCGACCCCAATCCAAAACAAGAGAACGACCAACAAGAAAATCCAACGCATAAGAGTAGGTTACCCTTAAGCAAACTCTTTTACGGCAAAAAAGTTCGCCTGTTGCCCCATGAATACGACAGTCCGGTTTGTAGGATGCCGGCCGAACCAAAACCTAAGCCAAGCAGTCCACCCCATTGTCGGTGGTGAAGGCGCACAAGTAAGGGGGTGATTTGCATACCCAATCGGGTATCACGATAGACGATTTCCGGTACCAGTCCTGTTGGGAGGTGGGTGGCTTGATGTTCTATTCCAAGCCCTAAAAGGCCACTCATCGACCAGCAATCTTTGTTGAAGTATTTTTTTTCGGCCCAAGCCAAAATAGAGGTGCTGGTGTATCGCTTTTCTTCGAGCAACCTGGCCACGACGTATCGTTGGGTGAAGTGTTTTCGGTAACCCCAATGAAGACCATAGGTCACATGCTGTCCCTTGCGTCCGAATCGAATGCCCAGAGCAGCAGGGTAGCGTCCAACCAAATGAGTTTCGCCTAAGACGCCCGTTTGCCCAAACGATTGCCATTTGCTGCGCCAATATGGAGCATCCATCCAGCCATGCCAAGCGTCGATTTGCCATTTATCTTGATGGCAGGCCTTTTGGTCAACAGGACTGATGCGTTCTGGTTGTGATGAATCGGTTGTTGGAATTGCAAGATCAATGATAGCGCATAAATGATCCGAAGAATTTTGGTGCATAGAAGTGATCGCGTGCGAAATTTGAATCGATGCACAGTAGACACTGTTTCGGTCTGATTGCAGGGACCTTGGAAGCGTATTCGTGAATTCTGCTGCCTGGCCATTCAAAGAGCTTAAAACAGTCAAAAAGAATAACCCAATCAACCGAACAACAGCAAACATACACCACCTGCCTTTCATATGGTAAATTTACCACGAAAATGAACCAGGTCTATGGGTAAATCTGTCAAAAAATCATGCTTTTTTGTTGTGTTTTGCGCAATTATTTTTGCTTGTCACCCGGCAAATTGTTCGCTTGCCGCGGGCGCGTTCAATTCGGATATGCAAGATTGTCAGAGTGATGATCGTTCAACAGGGATGTCCTATCGTGTTCAGTATTATGACTTGCATATGATATTGGATACTTTAGCACTCATCCGTCAATCCGACCTGAACCAAGCGGTTTTTCCAATCCGTGGTTGTGTTGACATGCATCTTGCCATCACAGGAATGAACCAGGCGGCCATAAAGCAAAGACCTAGGTCTGTTCTCGAATTCGACGCCGGACCGCAGCTTGTAATCGATAGCCTCTTCGTTGATCAGCAACAACAGGCATTTCGGCATCATGAATCGCGCGTTCAAGTGGATCTCGAATCATACACCAGGAAAAATGTGAACGCTCCCTGCATCCTTTCGGTTTATTTTCATTCTCGGTTAATTCCGGCGGTCAAACCACCTTGGGAAGACGGTGTGGTGGTGTCGTCTGATGACCGCGGCCGCCCCTGGATCGGTATGACCTGCCAAACATCCGGAGCATCATCCTGGTGGCCATGCATGGATCGCCTATCCACTGAGCCCGATTCTGTTCGCCTGACCTTCGACTTACCCCAAAATGGTGCGGTTTTGTTGACCAACGGCCAGCAAACGCCAGCAGAACCGCTGCCCGATGGCCGCATGCGTTACCGATCGCTGGTGAGTTATCCAATTAATCTATACAACATCACTTTAAATATTGGACATTATGAATCGTTTACGCTTCCTTATCGAGATTCACAGGGGAAGGACCGGTCGTTAGCATTTCACATGCTAGCGGGCAGGGCAGAGCAAGCCAAGACGTATTTTACCGAAGCCCAAACGATGATGGAAGGATTTGAGCAGGTGTTCGGGCCGTTTGCTTTTTGGCGTGATGGGTACAAGGTGGTTGAAACCCCCTACTGGGGCATGGAACATCAGTCTTGTGTGGCATATGGCAACCACTTCAAGCGGAATAAATATGGATTCGACTTTATTCTGGTTCATGAGAGTGCACATGAATGGTGGGGCAATGCCGTGAGCGCTTGTCGCCCCCATGATTTATGGATACATGAAGGGCTGGCCACATGGAGCGAGTCGCGCTTGCTGGAGTGGCGCTACCCCGACAGCAGCTTATATTTTGATTATATGGTGGGATTGCGGGATCGCATCCACAACAAACAGCCTGTGGCGTCTAAGAAGGGCACCCACAAACGCCATTTAGATACTGATGTCTATTACAAAGCGGCTTGGATGTGGCACGGAATAAGACATTCTGTGCCTTCAAAATCGCGCTTTGATGAAGTCCTTCGGCAGTTTTACCAACAATTTTGCTACAAAAACCTTGATACGCGTATGCTAACTAATTTTTGGTGTACGCAACTTGGTGCGTCTTATGCAGGAATTTTTGATCATTATTTATTCAGAAAACACTTGCCTGTTTTGGTGTGCAATAATATCGGAATCGATTCGGAAGGGGTTTATACCCTAAAAACCCATTTTAAACGGGTTTCCAAAGAATATCAAATGGGAATTGACTTTGGAGGTGGTCATTTTACTCCACAAAGCAGGAAAAAAACGATGGTTCAGGTGCGGGGCGACCTCGAGAACATGTTGGCCAACCTTCAACGGAAATACCTGATTGAGGTTCAACTCAAAAACCATAAAACTAGGTTCTTGCCTGCTCAGGGTGTGGCTTTAGAATTTCCGACCAAATAATGGCCTTTCGAAGATCTGCGTTTGGTAACAATTCTGAAGGTTCATCTGCAGCGTTTGGATGGCTCTTCGTATAATCGGTATTGCCCATTTTGTTTTGGGATGGGCTTGGGTCCGTACCTCCGCTGTTGACTTTATAGGCTGATTCGATTTCCTCTAAACTGTTCAGTTCCTGATCTATTTTTTCCAGGCTACTTCGGTCCGATTCCAATGTTTCTTGGCTATCACGATGACGAGCAATAGGCTGTGTTTTGGTGCGGTTCTTTCTGCTATAATAAGGTTCGGGTGCCTGACGCACCGGATCTGCTGCAGTTGGATTCGTCATTGGTTTGTTTTCATCCACAGGTCGAACAGAACCGGGCCTTGGGTTCGAAGTGGTGCTTTCGTCGATCAATTCCTTGAGCCAATCGGGTAGTTGTGGCTCAGATTCCTTATTCATGGGTTTGGAGGTGGGCGCCTCAGGCATTTGCTCTACAGAGGTCTCTGAACGCTTGCCTTTGTTCTTGTTCCCCTTTTTCGTCCATGAATAAATGGTGTATGCCACTACCGCAATGGTGTAAACCGACGTGGGAAAATCAAAGTCCATATTCATAGAGGAGCAACTTACAAATATAGTCAAGAATGTTGGCTCAATACCTCTTAAAAATGGGTAGCACATTAGGGCTTTGCTTACTATGTTTGCCCTCCCGTATCGCAAAACAATGAAACTGAAAACCATAGAAATAAAAGGGTTCAAAAGCTTTGGCGACAAAGTGGCCTTGCAATTCATAGATGGGGTTACGGGAATTGTGGGCCCCAATGGTTGTGGTAAAAGCAATGTTGTGGATGCTCTGCGCTGGGTCTTGGGCGAACAAAAGACCCGCATGCTTCGAAGTGAAAAGATGGAGAATGTGATCTTCAACGGAACCAAAAAGCGGCGACAGGCCAGTATGGCGGAGGTTCACATTTGCTTTGAAAACACCTCGGGTTTGTTGCCCGTCGAATATAGGGAAGTCACCATCAGCCGCCGACTCTACCGAACTGGTGAAAGCGAGTATATGTTGAACGGTGTGAATTGTCGACTGCGCGATATCTCAACCTTACTCATGAATACGGGTGTGGGGAGTGATTCCTATGCCATTATGGAGCTTCGCATGATAGAAGACATCCTTAGCGATAAGGATAATTCACGCCGGTTATTGCTTGAAGAAGCAGCAGGAATTTCGCGCTACAAAGCGCGAAAAAAGGAAAGCCTTGCCAAACTACAAGAAACCGAACAGGATTTGAGTCGGGTGGATGACCTGGTCCACGAAATTGAAAAGAATATGAAAGCCCTGCAGGCACAGGCAAGGCGGGCTGAAAAATATGTGCGGATGAAAGATGAGTACCGCACCCAAGCGCTCCGTTTGGCCGCCACCCAAATGAGTAGTTTGGGTTCGGATTTGACTCGACAGGAATCGGAATGCCAGCAGTTAGCGAGCCAACAGATTGAACTCGATGCAAAAATTGCCACATCTGAGGCGTCCGCTCAGGAATTCAAGAACACACTAATCAGACAGGAACAAGAATTGAGGGCGCTGCAAGCCCAGGCCCGAGCCTACCTCGACGAAACACGAGCACTGGAACAAGCCAAGCAGTTGGGTGGCGAGAAACTCAGTAGCCTTCGGCGACAAGAGCAATTAATCAGCGAGCGTTTGTCGTCTGATCAGGCGACATTAAATGAGCTGATCCGCATTCAATCGGATGCGCACGAAGAGATTCAGAAACTATCGCTTCAAGTTGCACAGTATCTGGAAGCCAAGAATACCCATTCATCAAAGTTGAGTGAGAAACAGACGGAGTTGGACGCCTCTACAGGGCAACTTCAAAAGAAAAATCAAGCGCTTCAAATACTCACTGCGGGTATTCATGCGCAGGAGCGACAACAAGCGGTAGAATCGGGAAAACAGGAATCGGCCAGGCAAGAGTTGGATCGAATTCAGGAGGAGACCCAAAATGTTGCATTGGAATGGGAAAATGCGCAGGCCATTTTGCGCGAAAATGAACAAAGGAGAACCGAAGCACACGATCAATTAACGCAATTACAGGACCAAATTGAGCAGAGTGCGCAAAGTAAAAGTGGCTTCGTTCAGCAACGCGATGATTTAAGAAAGGGACTCGACCAATTGATGCGCGAGACCGATAAACTGCGCAACGAGCACCAGCTTACGCGAAGCATGATCGAAAGTATGGAGGGTTATCCAGAGTCGCACAAGTATCTGCGCGACCATGGCAAGTTTGGATCGACGCCATCCGTTGTGGCCGATCTGATGCAGGCTGACCCCGAATGGAAACCGGTTTTGGAAGCGTTTTTGGAGCCCTACCTAAACCATTATTGGGTACATTCGTTTGAGGAAGCGCAGCAGGCCGTATTGCTGTTGTCGGAATCTTCAAAAGGACGAGTAGGGTTTTTCATACAGGAAACACTCATTCAATCGGCATCGAAAGAACTTGAATTGCCGAAGGGTTGTTTGGATGCAATGTCTTTGATTCGTTGTCGGGAAGAGCATATGGCCCTTTTCCGTCACTTACTACACGGAGTTTTAGTGTGCGATGAAGAGGCAATATCCCTCTTGGCTCCCGCCGTATTGTCTGGACAATCGAACTGGGTTTTGCTTGGAAAGAATGGTGTGCTCTCGATCGGCAAAAATTGGATTTCCGGGGGTTCAATTGGCCTATTTCAGGGAAAAAGAATCGGTCGTGCCCTGCGGGTAGAAGAGTTGAGTAAGTCTATCGCTAAGTCAGAGAAGGCGATTGAGCGCCAGCAATTGGCCCTAACGAAATTGGAACAACAAATAGGTGAAATCAATCAGGCCATAGAGGCTTTGCCCCTCAATGAGCAGCAGGCAAAATGCACCGAGCTGGATCGTGCAGGCCATCAGATCCGTCAGCAGATCGCCCTCACTGAGGCCGCCTTGACCCGAAATAAGAATAGAATTACGGAACTGGAGGCATTTTTGGATCGAAGCATAAGCACTTTGGAAACTACGGCTCCTGATTTGGGGACGATGCGCTCTGAGCGCGATCAAATCCAAGCGGCTGTTCTGGAGCTGCAGCCCCTAACGGAATCTTTACGCTTGGAGGTTGAGCCGCTGAGAAAGCAATTCCATGAATCGAGCCTCGCTTGGCAGCAATCGGTTAGTCGATTGGAGTCGCAGCAACAATCGGTGGATCAGCGCCAGCAACAAATTGAACGATTGGAGCACCGAAATATCCAAGACCGCGATCAATTAATGAGTATCAGGGCAGAGGCTGAGCAGTGGCAGAATCAACAAGGACCGGGCGATGATGAATTGGCGGTGCGCTATCGTCAACAAACCGAATGGAACACCCGCCAAGGTCAGGCAGAGGATGATTTTCTCGAAGCGCGTAATCAATTAACCCAACGAGAGGAAGAGATACGGGCAATGCGCCAGCGGAGGGATCAGGTACTTCAAATGTTCCAAATGGCTCAAAACCGCCTCAACGAATTGCGCATTCGTGAAACCAGCATTCGTGAACGGCTGCGCGTTGAATTTGAATTGGAGCTGGATGCTCTGGAAGAGGTGGCTCCCCTGGACCCGCAACAGCTTATGAGTATGGAACAAAATTTATCGGCCCTGCGAAGCCGACTGGCAGATTTTGGCCCGATCAACCCGATGGCGCTGGAAACCTATAAAGAAGTGGAAGAGCGGAATCAATTTATCGCGCAGCAGCGATCGGATCTCATGGCAGCCCGCGGGAGCCTACTCGAAACCATCGCAGAAATTGATCAAACCGCTCGGGAACGTTTTTTGGAGGCCTTCGGACAGATTAGAACCTATTTCATCGAGGTTTTTCGAACGCTTTTTTCCGATGAAGACGCCTGCGACCTTCAGTTGGTCGATCCGCAACAACCATTGGATTCCCAAATTCACATCATTGCCCGGCCGAAAGGGAAAAAACCTTTATCAATCAATCAACTTTCAGGCGGTGAAAAATCTCTGACTGCGACGGCCCTCCTCTTCGCGATCTTCCTCTACAAGCCTGCGCCTTTTTGCATATTCGATGAGGTAGACGCGCCACTCGACGACAACAACATCGATAAGTTCAACCGCATGATCAAGCAATTCAGTAAGCAATCGCAGTTCGTGATCGTGACGCACAACAAAAAAACGATGGAAACCACCGATATCATGTACGGCATCACCATGGTAGAGCAAGGTGTCAGCCGGGTGGTGCCGGTTGATTTTAGATCGCTATCGCTCAATTGATGCGACTAATCGAATCGCATGCTGTGCACAGGGTGGATTTTTCCGATGATCCAAGAAGCGGCGATGCAAAGCAACAAACAAGATAGGAGCAGTAAGGCATTGATGCTCAAGGCTTCATCAAAAGGAAGATGCATGGGAACGGCGTCCACGTAGTAGTTTTCCTCATCCAGCGGTATAAATTTCCACTGCTTCTGCGCTGCGTATAGGAGGCAAAAGGCTAGGTTTCCTAAAAAAAGGCCTTTCAGGCAAGTGAATAATCCCGCCACCACAAACAAAAGGCGGACTTTCGAATTTTCCATCCCCATCGATTTGAGTAAGCCAATCGATGGAACGCGTTCCAGGATCAAAATGAGTAGGGCCGAAAGAATATTGACACCACAAACAAGCAACATAATCAGGAGCATGACCCGTTTGTTGAGATCAAACAAGCCCAGCCAGCCAAACAAATTGGCAAAGCGGTCTTTGATGGAATAGGCCTCCCATTGGGGGTCTATCATGTCTCGTGTTGCGCTCACCACATCAGGAAGGGCATCGAGCTCGGTCAGATGCATTTCGACCTGTCCGACCTGTTGGGGCGTCCAGTCATTGATTTTTCGAATTAGCGCAAGCGGCCCAATCAGGATGGGTCGGCCATACTCGGCTTCAATTCCCAATCGATAGAAACCACTCACCACGACCGATCGGGCTCTGATCGGATTTTGGATGAAGTAAAGTTTGAGGCGATCACCAGGTTTAAGCCTCAACCTGCGCGCGAGTGTTTCTGGAATGAGTACCTCAACAGTACCCGTACCATCGTATTGAGCGGGCAGCTTGCCTTGTGTCAACCAATCTTTGCGTAATGCTTGGGGGAAATCATGCTCGATTCCTTTAAACAAAATGCCTTCGAATTCTTCTTGGTGGTGCGCTATGGCTGCTTTGTAGCCTACTTTCGAGAGTGAAGCAACACCTTTGATCAATCTTAGTGAATCGATCAGTTCATCAGAAGGGGCGATGGGATCTGATTCAAAATCATGGGCCTGAGTCCATTTTTGTACTTGCACATGGCCCGAGAAGGATGTAAATTTAGCCGGAATAACCGTTTGGAATCCACCCACAATGGCATACGACAACAAGATGGCGGCAATGCCGCAGGCTGTAACCACAACGGCCAGTCGAAGCATCAATCGTGTAAGCCTGTGGTGGCTATCCCGATTCAGCCTATTCATCAGCAGCCAAATTAAGCGCATATCATTTCGTTTTTTTGGATTCCGCATGGGATTCCTTGCCGTCAAAAATAATGCGCTCTCAGGCTTTTCTGTCTTTTTGATCGCAATGCTTATATCAAGCTATCATTCTGCTTGGGCCAGCATGCCCTTTGTGGAACCCTCAAAAGAACACCCACAATCGCCGATTTGCGGAGCCGATCGATACAGAATGTGGCTGCCTGAACTAAAGGGCAAGAAAATAGGGCTCATGGTGAATCCCACATCTCGGGTTGGTCGGATGCATTTGGTCGATTTCATGCGCAAGAAAAGGGTGGACGTGCAGGTCGTCTTTGCCCCCGAGCATGGCTTTCGCGGGGAGGCTCAGGCTGGTGAAGAAATTTTGGACGGCAAGGATGCATCCACAGGAATTCGGGTGGTATCACTCTATGGAAAAAGCGTAAAACCAAGAGTCGAGGATTTAGCGGGACTCGATGCGGTGGTATTTGATATTCAGGATGTGGGCGTTCGGTTCTACACCTACCTCAGCAGTCTGCACTACCTGATGCAGGCCTGTGCCGATCAAAACATCCCCCTTTGGCTATTTGATCGACCCAACCCCAACGGACATTATGTTGATGGCCCTATTTTGGATACAGCTTATCGTTCCTTTGTGGGTCTTCATCCCATACCGGTCGTTCATGGAATGACCCTTGGTGAATTAGCGCGTATGATACAGGGAGAAGGTTGGTTAGATTCTGCTCGCGTATGCCGTTTGGTGGTCGTTCCGATGGATCGCTATCGCCGCAGCCAGCGTTATGATTTACCAATCCCTCCCTCTCCGAACCTGCCCGATGCCCTCTCGGTGGCTCTTTATCCGTCTCTTTGTTTTTTTGAAGGCATCGATGCTTCCTTGGGCCGGGGTACCGACAAGCCGTTTCAAATGGTGGGGGCGCCCTGGTTTTTGGGGGGCGACACCATCTTCACCCCGAGATCCATTCCGGGTAAATCGAGTGCTCCACCTTTTATGGGTGTGCCGTGCGGGGGGCTCAACTTCACGCATTTATCGGTCGATGATGTACGTTCGACCGCCCGCCTATGGCTCGATCCTTTATGGCTTTTCTGCGATCAAGGAAAAGAACGTGCAGGATTTTTTCTCCCCTTCTTCGACAAATTGGCCGGTAATGCTGTTTTTCGCGAGGGAATTTCAAGGGGTGAGAGCGAGTCTGAAGTGCGGTCGGCCTGGATCAATGCATTGACCGAATTTCGGCAACGACGAGCCCAATACCTTATTTATCCGGATGAGTAAGCTTGTTTATTAACAAAATCTAACCCATGTTCGATCAGTCCATTACGGAGGTTCAACCACAACCGATTGTGTTTTTTGGCACACCCCCATTTGCCGCGCGCTGTTTGGAAGTTCTGCACCAGGGGGGTGTACGCATAGCAGGGGTGGTGACCGCACCCGACCGTCCGGCTGGGCGTGGTCGAAAACTCAATGAGTCGCCTGTAAAGCGCTATGCGCTGGAGCATGGATTGCCACTTGCGCAGCCAGAACGCTTGAAATCGCCCGAATTTTTGGCGCAATTGCGGATATGGAATCCCGCCCTGCAGGTGATCGTGGCCTTTCGAATGCTTCCGGAAGTGGTTTGGAATTTCCCTCCGTTGGGCACCATCAACCTGCACGCATCTCTTCTTCCCGCCTACAGAGGCGCTGCGCCCATTCAATGGGCCATTATTAACGGTGAAACCCAAACGGGGTTGACCACCTTTAGACTTCGCCACGAGATTGATACGGGTGATATGATTGGTAAACGAGCAGTGAACATCGATCCCGAGGCTGATGCAGGCGCGCTGCATGATTTGTTGCTCGAAGTAGGAGCCCCTCTTTTGCTGGAAGGGGTTCAGCAAGTGCTGAATGGCACCGCAGTTTTCGAAACCCAGATTGCTGACCTTCACACGCAATACCCCCACGCGCCTAAGTTAAGGCCCGAATCGGGGCGAATTGACTGGAACATGGGCGCACAAAAAATTCATAATCTGGTGCGGGGCCTATCACCTTCGCCCGGAGCCCACACCTTATACAGGAGCGAGCAGATGAAGATCCTGCGTACCCGCCGCGTAGTAGCCCCCCCTCATTTGGTTGCCGGACAAACAACATATATCGATGGGAATTGGCTGGTGGGTTGTGGCGATGGTCTGCTGGTCATTGAACAGGTGCAAGCCGCGGGCGCAAGACCCATGAGTGCACAGGATTTTTTGAGGGGTCACCCCGAAATGAGGGAAGTAATTTGGGGTACTTAGTGAGCCGTTTTGCGCCTGCCATGTCTGGGGTAATTAGGTAAGCCAACAGGCGTCTGCCATGTCTGGGGTAATTAGGTAAGCCAACAGGCGTCTGCTATGTCTGGGGTACACAGTGAGCCGTTTTGCGCCGCACATCAACCTCCACTACTTGAGATAAGCTTTACATTGCAATTGCTCCTGCAGTCGTTTTCCCCATCCCGATCGATTGAATGAGGTGTTACCCAGAATATCGACCTCCCGGATTCCATGTCGGGCGTTACTCAACAGGATGGCATCGGCGACCATGCATTCATCAAGGCCGATTGGTTGTTCATAGGGATCAAGACCAACTTCCGACGAAAATTCTTCTAAAATAAGACCCCTCATCACCCCAGGCAAACATCCTTCCGACAAAGAGGGGGTTAAAATTCGCTTGTCTTTCACCAAAAAAATATTGCTGCTGCTGCACTCAACCACTCGGCCATCGGTGTTAAGCATCAGCGCATCGTGCCAGCCCCTCATGCGCGCCTCCCGAGCCGCCAACACATAATCGAGTGCCGCCATTCGTTTAACCTCCGGTCGGGTGATGGGTACTTTGCGTTGCTCCGCCACCCCAATGCGCACGGGTGATGAATCCTGCTGGGGGTAGGGCAGGGGTGCCGCTTCAGTGCGCAACATCAGGCAAGCACGATCCTCCAGGGGGCAATAACGACCCTCAGAAACACGAAACGCATAGATTCGCCAAACGGCTCCGGCCCCCGTCGAATGCTGTTGATTGCGGGCAAGTTTCTCTAAGGCAGCGCTCAATTCACTGTGGTCGACAGATATATCGAGCCCAATCTGTTGCGCGCCCGAAAAGAGACGGGCGAGGTGGCGTTGCAACCAAAGCAGTTTCCCATGGCCAACGACAATAGACTCAAAGAGGCCATCTCCGTAGCTGAAGGCCCGATTGTGCTCAAGCGCAGGGAAATCACCAACGCCAGTTGCTCGCCAACTTCCTTTTGCATAGATAAACCACATTGGGCGAAAATAAAAATAAATAAAACGCATTGTTTTTTATTTTTTTATGTTATATATTTGTGTGTATAAATCAATAACCATGGCTAAAATTTTACTGAATTCCGTTATTGTAGTGCGAATGGCGTTTTTGGTGTTATTGTCGGGCTTTTTAACTCAGGGCAGAGCAATCGCAAGTCCTATCGTTCATACACCTCAAATTAACGCCTGTGTTGGAGACACGGTCACAATTCCAATTTCGATTTTAAATGGCAGTCAATTGGGATCTATATCTCTTCGATTGCTTTTTGACCAGCAAAAATTGGGATTTGTTTCGGCTTCTTTGGTGAATTCTTTTTAAACCTGAGACTATAACTATATGAACAAATTTTTACACTGTTTTTTTATTTTATGTTTTTCTATTGTATTCAACAATGTTGAGGCGCAGGTTGGTGTTCGTTTGGGAAATGTTGCGAGAAGCTGCGAACAGGACACCGTTTCGGTGCCCGTTTCGGTTGATAATTTTTCAAATATTGGTGCAGTAAGTTTCACAATTGCCTACAACCCGGATTCTTTAAGCTTTTTGGGTATTTCTTACAGCCATCCTGGAATTTTATCGAGCAATTTGATTGTAAATAGTCCTATGCCAGGTAGAATTATTTCCTCCTGGTATAGCCTGTCCCCACTGAACATCTTGTCAGGCGATTACCTTCATTTGGATTTCGAAGCATTGCTGCCGGGTTCCTCTGGGGTGTATTGGGACACCACTGAAAACTGGTATAATGAGATTGCTGATGTTTCAACCGGAGAAACTGTTCCCATCGATTTCTTTCACAATGGAACTATAAGTACTATCTCGAATTCAATTCAACCTCAGCTCTTTACTGTTGATTCCTTGTTTCATTGCGGTGATAGCCTGGTTTTAGACGCTGGCATAGGCTATTCGCGATATGAATGGAGCTCAGGCGATACCACCCATACTAAAATTGTGCGATATACAGGTTGGCATCGAGTGAGGGTCTACGACGGCCTGTGTTCGGTTGAGGACTCGGTTTTTGTGAGTATAATTGATTTTGAAGCGGAAACTCGAGATACCGTTATTTGTTCTGGTTCTTCAACCTTGTTAAATGTACAGGGTATACGAATTCCCTTAATGAATACCGCTACAAGTTTCTCCGTTCGGCTTACCGTTAATATGAGTCAATTTTTAGGGCCAATTGCTTCCAACGGCATGAGGATTGGAGGCAACTTTGGTGATGTAGGTGGCACAATTAATGGCATAACCATGAGCTTGTGGAGTCCAACAAGTCCTGAGTGTGCTATGCAACCCATTGGTGATTCATTATGGACAACAGAAGTTGTTTTTCCGACCTCTGCTCTTGGCTCAGCCGTTTTATTCAAATTTATTAACGGGAATTGGGGAAATAATGAAGGCACTGCCGTTACAAGCATTTCCACCAATGGATGCGGATTCAATGATGGAGGAGGGAATTTCAACCGTCGCATAACGCTACAAAGAGGCATGGATTTAATTTACTGCTATGATTCTTGTGCCAATTGCGATGGTAGTTCTGCGCAACAAAACGAACCTGCTGCTGTCTCTTGGTCCACCGGCGACACAACATCGTCGATTACGGTTTCGCCTACTCAGACGACGACCTATTACGTCACTGTTTCGAACGGCATCCACAGTTGTGTGGATAGCGTAACGGTAACCGTAACTGATGCCCTACGGATTGCCGATCAGTTTGTCTGTATAGGTGATACCACTGAAATACCTGTTTTGGTTTCAAAACTAGATGATATTGCCGCAATTTCGATGGCGGTTGCATTTGACAGCACTACGATGGACTTTGTGGGATACGCTCATCTGCATCCCGCTCTTCAGTCGGCGCAAATAGGATCTTTGGGCAACCAAATACGATTGGGTTGGTTTGACATACAGCCCATTGATTTAAGCAACGACACTCTGGTGCGTTTACGTTTTGTTTTCTCCGGTAGCGGTTCTGTTGTTTTTGATACCTCCGACCCTGCGAATTGTGAAATTGTGAATGATGACTTGGATATTGTTCCGTTTTGCTTCGAAGGGGGAAGCATGTCGCCAGCTGATCCTGTTCAAATCATCAGTTCCCCTACTGGTCCTTTTGTTCTCTTTGAGCATGATACGGTGGAGCTTTCTGTTCAATCGATAGGGGCTCGGGTGCATGAATGGCAATGGTTTAATTCGAATTCCGGACAATGGCAGAGTGCGGCGGGTATTCCGGGGTATACAGGTGTTAATAGCTCTCGTATTATTATTGAAGATATCGCGTATTCCCGCCCCCATACGCGCCTTAGGCTGCGCTTAAATAACGGGTGTTCAGACGTGTTTAGCCCTGAATTTATGCTGGAAGTTCAACAACGCCTACGTGTTGAGGTGATGCCCGCTGTAGGTTGTTCGGGTGATACGCTTGAGATCCCTGTTCGTATTTGGGGTGCTCGTGAACTAGGTGCCATTTCGATGAGTTTGCTTTCACTGCCCCAAAGCCTTACTTATGCTGAGTGGGTACGCGTGCATCCTTCAACACAAGCGGCAGGTTGGCAGATGGCCATGCTCAATGGTGATATTCGCTGTTCATGGTCTTCTATTCAGTCTGCCTCTATAGCTGACGGAGATACTTTAGGCGTTTTTCGTCTGGTAGCTGTCGGCGGTACACCGTTAATTTGGGATGCACAAAACCCAGGTCATAACGAATATGCCGATGCTGGTGGAAATCTTATTGAATGCAGCTATTTGGATGCGGCCATCTCCACACTTGCGCTGCCTCAGCCTCAATTGATGGCCTCCAATATGGCCTTTTGTCCGGGTGGATCTTCCGCTTTGTGGGTTCAAGAAGTTGGGGGCCAGGGCCAGAACGGATGGGTATATGAATGGCTTAAAGATGGTCAGTTAGTCTTTACGGGTAATTCGGATAGTGCGTATGTGGTTTCCGTTCCAGGGCTTTACCGGGTACAGGTTACGGCCCCGAATGGATGTAGGGCATGGACGGATAGCCTCTTTATTACGGCGAGCCAGATCAGCAGCACCACATTAAATCCGGTTATTTGCGCACCATCTGTTTTTGTTTCGGGTGGACAGCCTTTTTCGAGTAGTGGAACATACCAACTTACATTAGTGAATGCTGTGGGCTGTGATAGCCTGATCACGATACATCTGATTGTGAATGAACCCTCTGATTCTACTTTGTCGGTTGAAATTTGTTCGCCTTCCTCGTATGCATTCAATGGTCAAAACCATTCGGAAACAGGGGTCTACTCGGCTACACTCACCAATGCAGTGGGTTGCGATAGCGTATTGATCCTCAATCTCACCGTGAACCAACCGGTATCCACACATCTCAGCGAAACCATTTGCGCGCCTTCGTGTTATCAGGTTGGTGGCCAAGATTTCTGTGTGAGTGGGCAATATACCATCACGCTTACCAATAGCCTGGGTTGTGATAGTGTCGTTCAGCTTGGTCTCACCGTTCAGAACTGCAATCGTATCGATGGTGTGCTCAGGTATAGGAATGCTGCATTAACACCGATGAGCCGGAGTAGGGTTAATCTGCTCACTCAAGCTGGAGTAATAGTGGCAACCGACAGTACCAATGCATTGGGTCAATTCCAATTAAACGGCTATTCTTCGGGTAATTACATCCTTAGCGGGCAGTCCTCATTGAACTGGGGTGGTGTGAATGCTACCGATGCAATTTTAATTGCGCGCTCCTACAACCTTGTTCCTCCTTTAACAGGCCTAAATTTATTGGCCGCTGATGTGAATTCATCGGGTACCGTAAACGTAACTGACGCAGTATTTTTAACCCGACGCTATTCTTTCAATATATTGTCGCTACCCTCTGGCAATTGGTGTTTTGAGAATTTGAGCATCAATGCGACTGGACAGCCTGTGCAACAGAATCTAATGGCTTTGTGTTTTGGAGACGTCAACGGATCCAATGCTTTGATGGGGCAACGATTAGGCTCCGGATTGTCATGGGGCGATTACCGATCAGATCTAATGAATGAAGGCGTTAGTTCGCTACGGTTCCCCATATATTTGTCGGGCATTAGTCGAATGGGCGCCATGTCTTTGGCAGTCCAACTGCCAGTGGGGGTGCAGTTATCGAATGCCCGCAACCTAATGAGCAATGGCAATTTCAGTTTCGGTCAGGAGGGTTCTGAAATGAGAATGGCTTGGTTCGATGTGGATGGATTTGGCATTCATGCCGATCAGCCCATTATGGAGTGGGAATTATCGTGTCAAGATTGCGATTGGGGGGATGTATTGAATCGTATGCAGATCCTCGAACATTCTGAACTGGCGGATGAATTGGGTGCAGTTCGCATGGGAGCACAGCTGCATAGGCCATTTTATTCGAAATCCGTTGATGGTCAACCTACCCGCATTTACGTTTATCCAAATCCGGGAAGTGGAATGTTTCATGTAAATGGCCCAGCCATTCATTTGAGAATTAGGGATGTTTCTGGTAAGGAGTTGGTGCAACTACCTGCTTCTGGTTTTGATACGAAGGTAGATCTCCAGCATTTAACAGATGGCGTATATATGCTTGAAGTTGAGACATTAGCGGGTATGGAATTCCACCGTTTGGTGGTGAAGAAATAGCGTTCATTTTCATTTTAGTGTGTTTGTAGTTGTGGGATATTCGGACTATCTTGTCGCTTTTTATTCCCCTTCTTGTTGCCTTTTATTTCCCATTACTAGTCATTTCCATAACATTATATTCTGTTGCTCATGCAAACACTCGGACAATTTATCATTGAACGTCAAAAGGAGTTTCCGTTTTCAAAAGGGCATTTATCGCGCCTCTTGCGTGATTTAGGCATTGCTGCGAAAATTGTGAACCGCGAAGTGAACAAGGCGGGTTTGGTGAATATATTGGGCGAAACAGGTGGTGTGAATGTGCAGGGTGAGTCGGTTAAGAAGTTGGATGTGTTTGCTAACGAACAGTTTATTGCTGCTTTAAGCGCCGGGGGTGAATGTTGCGCCGTGGCCAGTGAGGAGGAAGACGATATCATTCCGATCCACTCAGACGTATCGCGCGATGCCAAGTATGTTGTTTTGATCGACCCGCTCGATGGAAGTTCCAATATTGACGTGAACGTTTCCATTGGAACCATCTTTTCGATTTATAGACGAATCTCGGAATCCGGTCCGGGCAGCCGCGAAGATTGCCTTCAGGCCGGTCGGCACCAAGTAGCGGCCGGCTACATCGTTTATGGATCATCCACCATGTTGGTCTATACTACAGGTCATGGGGTAAATGGCTTCACCCTGGATCCTTCCATCGGGGAGTTTTGTCTATCGCACCCCAATCTGCGGATTCCTGAGGATGGTAAAATATATTCAATCAACGAAGGGAACTACCTGGATTTTCCTGAGGGAGTAAAAAAGTATATTAAATATTGCCAGGCTCAGGACCCCGCATCTGGTAGACCTTATAGCTCACGTTATATCGGCTCTATGGTGGCTGATTTACACCGAAACCTAATCAAAGGAGGGGTATTCATATATCCGGCCACCAAGAAATCACCCAACGGCAAGCTACGTTTAGGCTATGAGGGCAACCCCATGTCCTTTATTGTGGAACAGGCTGGCGGAAAGGCATCGAATGGCTACCACCGAATTCTGGACATAAAGCCAACCGAATTGCATCAACGGGTGCCCATCGTATTGGGCAGCACGCATATGGTGGAAAAAGTGGAAGAACTCATCCGCCAACACGATCCAGTGGCTTCGAATGAGTATTTTATTGGATGATCGACATCCCCGACAGGATGGCTTCTATAAGTCAGGTGTCAGTGCTTCTTTAGGATCATGCATCAGTGCTTCTTCAGGATCATGCATCAGCGCTCCTTTAGAATCATGCATCAATGCACCAAGGCGTCTGCACAGCATGAAATAGCGAAGGCTTCTTATCGCCCCAGTTCCTTTTTAAGTGTCTCCAAAAAGCCCTTCACCTTCACCAAGCGCACAAGGATCTCATGTTTGGGGTCCGTTTCCGTAGGAAGAGGCTTCTGTTGAAGTTGTTCAGCAGCTCCTTTTAATGTAAAACCTTTGTCTTTGACCAGGTGCCTCACCTTTTCGAGTAGGTGTATGTCCGCCTGCGTGTACACCCGATTGCCCTTTCGGTTCTTAGACGGTTTGATGGCGGAAAATTGCTTTTCCCAAAACCTCAGTACGGTGGCGTTCACATCGAGGAGCACAGCTACTTCACCGATGGTGTAGTATTTTTTTTCGAGAATGTAGGGTTTGTAGGGCATCAGTCGAAGGATTGATTGAGGGTTCCTGAAATTTGTATGAGCCGATCAAATTGGTCGGGGCTGATGTCATCATGGAAGAAATAGACCGGATTAACCTTTCGGCCATCCTTAATAACCTCATAATGTAGGTGTGGCCCCGTGCTTTTTCCCGTATTGCCTACTTTGCCAATGAGTGTGCCCCTACTGATTTTTTGCCCCTGACGAACCGCAAAGGCAGAGAGGTGAGCATAGAGTGTCTGATAGCCAAATCCATGGTTGATGATCACCGCATTACCATATCCACGGTCCATCCGAAGCAATTTCTCCACCCGGCCATCACCCGTAGCATAAACTGAGGTAGAAGTGGGGGCGGTAAAATCAACCCCTTCATGCATTTTAAGTGTTTTGTAGATGGGGTCAATTCTGTATCCAAAACCAGAAGCGATGGAGGTTAAGTTTTTATTGGAAACAGGTTGAATGGCAGGAATGGCCGAAAGCAATTGCTTTTTGTCGCTCGCCATACGGGCCAGCTCATCATAACTCTTGCTCTGGCGGTACAATCTTTTGCCCAGGTTCTGAACCCGCTCTGCTGTTTCTTCAATAAGCTTTGTTTGATTGCGCGACATGATCGAAGAACGCTGAGCCTGAGTCGATATGCCCGAGCGCACCCGATCACCAAGCGGCTCTGCTTCAAAAATGACCCGGTAGATCTGGTCGTCGCGTTGTTCCAGTTCTCTTAATGCCTGCTCGGCCAGTTCAGTTCGTTGTTGGAGCAATTCATATTGAAGGCTCAATTGTTCAATATCCCGGAGCAATCGCTTTTCTTTGGGTGAATCAATATAGGTATAAGCGATCCCCACTACAATAGCGGAGAAAACGAGAACGGCCGATAGGAATCCAAAAATCCGAAGAGCGCGCTGCCACCAACGGATCTCAACTTTTTCGAACCGCAAACGGGCGTCGTTGTAGTAGTATTTGATTCGGGCCACAGGCGAAAATATGATTATTTTTGCGCACTTTCAGCCAACCAATCCGATTAGATCCGCCAAATACAATCCACCATCTCCGAATTCTGACTGACTCTATGAACAACGCCCTTTCCGCCGAACAAGTACGCCAAAGGTTTCTGGATTTTTTTCGCCGCAAGGGGCACCATATTGCTGACCCTGCGCCCTTGGTAGTCAAGGGCGATTCCACGCTGTTATTTACCAATGCGGGCATGAATCCTTTCAAGGATATTTTTCTGGGATTTGCACAAGCCGCGCACCCCCGCGTGGCCGACACCCAGCCATGTCTGCGCGTATCGGGTAAGCACAACGACCTCGAAGATGTAGGCCACGACACCTATCATCATACCCTATTCGAGATGCTAGGGAATTGGAGTTTTGGTGATTATTTTAAAGAAGAGGCCATTTCCTGGGCATGGGAATTGCTGACGGTAGAATTCAAGTTAGATCCAGATCGGCTTTATGTAACCGTTTTTGGAGGCGACCAGGGCGATGGTCTGGAATACGATCATGAGGCAAGATCCCATTGGTCGAAGTGGATCGACAGCAGCCGAATCTTGCCCGGCTCTCGGAAAGATAATTTTTGGGAAATGGGTGATCAGGGTCCATGCGGCCCATGTTCGGAGATACACATCGATTTGCGAAGTGATCTGGACCGCGCCGAAGTGGATGGTGCCGTGTTAGTAAACAACGACCACCCTCAGGTGCTCGAGATTTGGAATCTGGTGTTTATGGAATTCAACCGAAAGGCCGATGGTAGTTTAGAGCGGTTGCCTCAAAAACATGTCGATACGGGCATGGGTTTTGAACGCTTGTGTAGGGCATTGGTTGGGGCTTCGAGTAACTACGATACCGGCGTTTTTCTTCCCCTGATTGAGGCCATCGAAAGGGGTACGGGTATGGTCTACGGCAAAAGTGAACCCACTGATATCGCCATTCGTGTAGTGGCCGACCACATCCGGGCAGTTTCTTTTGTGATTGCCGATGGTCAGCTGCCTTCAAACACCGGAGCAGGGTATGTTTGCCGGCGCATATTAAGAAGGGCGGTTCGGTATGGCTACACATTTTTGGGTCGTACGGAACCATTTCTACACCTATTGGTGCCTGTTTTATCGGCACAAATGGGGGGGATGTTCCCTCGGTTGAACAGCCAACTACAGACTATTTGCGATATCATCAAGCAGGAAGAGCTGACTTTTCTACGAACCCTGAGTACGGGGCTGCTCAGGTTGGATCAATTGATGAAAGACGCGAAAGCGAGTACCGCTTCCGAGCTTTCGGGGCAACAGGTTTTTGAACTGTTTGATACCTATGGATTTCCAGCCGACCTTACCGCCCTCATTGCCCGTGAGAAGGGATTCGCAATTGATGAGATTGGATTCGAGCAGGCGATGCAGGAACAGAAAAATCGATCGCGGCAGGCAACCCGACAGCAAGTTGGCGACTGGATTCGTTTGGGGGATGATTCCTCAGGTTCGGTCTTCACAGGATACCACCAAACCGAACAGTCAACCAGCATTTTGGCCGCACGACAGGTCGAAAAAGCAGGTCAACAGCGTGTTCAACTCATATTAACGGGCACGCCTTTCTACGCGGAGTCAGGTGGTCAGGTTGGCGACACCGGTGTACTCATTCATGAATCTGGACACACGATACCGGTCCTCGATACCATCAAGGAAAACGGGCAAATCATGCACATTGTTGAACAAATGCCTGATGAACTCGAAGGCAACTGGACAGCCCGGGTCGACGCAAGCCGTCGTCAGCTCATTTCGGTGCATCATAGTGCAACCCACCTGCTGCATGCAGCCTTGCGCCAGGTTTTGGGTACCCATGTTCAACAAAAAGGCAGTTTGGTAGGCCCGGAATCCCTTCGTTTCGATTTTTCGCACGGTGCACCGCTGTCCGATGATGAAGCAAGAAAAGTGGGTGAGATTGTTAATCACCGGATACTGCAGGCCATCGACCTCAAAGAAGAAACGGGTGTATCTCTAGAAGAGGCGACCGCAAGAGGTGCAATGGCCCTTTTCGGAGAGAAATATGGTGAAACCGTTCGGGTAATCACCTTCGACCCCGAATTTAGTGTAGAGTTGTGTGGAGGCACACACATCCGGAATACAGCCCAAATTGGCAGCTTTTTTGTGACCGCGGAAACAGGCGTGGCGGCCGGTGTTCGGCGAATAGAAGCGGTGGGTGGACATGCTGCCCACCGTTTTGTATCGGATCGAATGGCCCAATGGCAACAGATCCATGAGACTCTGAGATCTCCTCGAAATCTGCCAGAGCAGGTTCAAAGACTTCAGCAAGAGCTAGCCTCTATGCGAAAGGAGCTTGAAAGGAGGAACGATCAATCCTTATCCGGCATACAAAAAGAACTAGCTACCCAATACGCCGAATATTCAGGAATGCGGTTTTTGATGAAGGTCGTGGATCTCGATCAAGTTGAACATCTGAAAAAATTGGCGGGTGGATTGGTCAACCAAAGTGGGTTATCAGCCGTGGTTTTGGGTGCAATACATTCGGAGAAAGCCAGCATAGCCATAGCCATGAACCCAACGCTTTCTGGTTTAGCCGGTTTGACATCAGGAAGCCTCGCCAAAGAAGCAGGCGCAATACTCGGTGGTTCGGGAGGCGGATCTCCACAATTGGCGATGGCTGGAGGCCCCGAAAAAGCAAAGTTGAGCGAAGCCCTAAAATACGTCAACGAACAATTATTAGCCCACATCAATGCCCAATGATTCAATCAATGAAGCCAAACGAAGATCATCCGTATGAACTGGTCGTGGGTTTAGAGGTTCACGCCCAGTTAACGACCCATTCAAAAGCTTTCTCGTCGGATCCCACCGAATACGGTGCCGCACCCAATACACAGGTCAGTTCTATAACATTAGGGCACCCCGGAACACTTCCCCTCCTGAATCGTCAGGTGGTTGATGATGCCATCCGATTGGGTCTCGCCTTAAACTGCCGAATCAGGGAACGCAATGAATTTGCCCGTAAGAATTACTTCTATGCGGATTTACCCAAAGGCTATCAGATCACCCAGCATACAACACCGATTGCTACCGAGGGCTTTATGGATCTCAAGCAGGCAGACGGACAGGTATTTCGGCTGCGCATCACCCGAATTCACATGGAGGAGGATGCAGGAAAGAGTATGCATGATCAAGACCCCTACGATTCGCTCATCGACCTGAACCGCTGTGGCGTACCCCTACTGGAAATCGTCACTGAGCCCGACATCCGCAGTGCCGCCCAGGCGGGTCAGTACCTCACGGAGTTGCGTCGTCTTCTGCGTTATCTTGATATCTGCGATGGTAATATGGAAGAAGGGAGCATGCGCTGCGATGCCAACATTAGTGTTCGCAGGAAAGGAAGCCCCTATTTCGGAACAAAAGTTGAGGTCAAGAATATGAATTCAATTAGGCACGTTCAAAAGGCTATTGAGCACGAATTCGAACGACAGATTGCTATGATTGAGTCGGGCCAAGACTTCAGCAGCGAGACCCGCAGTTTCGATGCAGGTAAGGGTAGTACTTTCGCACTTCGTTCCAAGGAACAAGCCAACGATTATCGCTATTTCCCGGAACCGGACCTTCAACCGGTTTTGGTAACTGAAGACTGGAAATCAGCAGTACGTACTGCCATGCCGCCCCTTCCTGCCGCCTTACTGCTTGACTTCACCACACGTTGCGGACTGAGTGAATACGACGCTGGGGTGTTGACCGAAACCAAGGATGTTGCGCTCTATTATAACGAAGCAATCAAAAAAACGAAACATTTCAAAGCGGCCGCCAATTGGGTGATGGGACCTGTTAAATCTTGGCTCAATGCCAATGCCCTCACGATGATTGATTTTCCGATTTCAGCCGAATGCCTTGCACGCTTAACTGAGTTGGTGGAAGAGGGTGGCATTAGCCATACGGCAGCAGTGCAAAAGTTATTTCCTGCCCTTCTGAATGAGCCCCAAGCGGATCCGGCTGAATTGGCCAATCGAATGGGTTTGCAACAGCTGAAAGACACCGATGAGTTATCGCGATTGGCGCAGGAAGTGCTTCTGGCTTGGCCTGATAAGGTCGCCGCCTACCGATCGGGCAAGAAGGGCATGATCGGACTCTTTATGGGTGAGCTTATGAAGAAATCGGGCGGTAAGGCAGATCCAAAATTAGCTACAAGGCTTCTGGAGGGGCTACTGGAGGGTTGAGCCTTCATCGTTTGCCCCATGCCCGGTTTGCTACATTCCAGGTTGCCTGGATTGACCGGTTTGCCCGGTTTGCCTGGATTGCCCGGTTTGTCCCATTTCAGGTTCCTGATGTCTGACAACACTTGTCTATTTAACGCACACTTAACACGCCATGGGTCATACAAATGATAGCTTTGTGTCGAACAGCGACAGATCTATGCCCACCTACAAAATCCTGGTTGCCGAGGATACGCCAGACACGCGTGAAATCATCGAATACACCTTAAAAAAGGAAGGCTTCGAGGTTTATGTGACCCCGAACGGGCAAGAAGCACTAAGAAAGCTGAAAGAAGTCACTCCCGATGTCATTATTCTCGATGTGATGATGCCCGTTCTCGACGGAATTGAAACCTGTCGCCAGATCAGAAAAATGGATCGATTCAAAGATGTTCTGATCGCTTTCCTTACCGCACGCGAGGAAGAATTTGTGGAAGTTATGGGTTTTCAGGTGGGGGCAGATGATTATATCCCCAAGCCCATAAAACCTGCGGCCTTGGTGAGTCGGATCAACGCCCTCATCCGTCGGGCCGCCCTCACCCGAAATGCATCACCCACACGATTGGAGATGCCTCCGCTTATTATAGATCGGGATACCTATTCTGTGACACTCAACGGAAAGGTGCTCCCATTGGCGCGAAAAGAATTTGAACTGCTTTATCTATTGGCTTGTTCACCCGGAAAGGTCTTCAACCGAGATAAGATCTTGGAGTTAATCTGGGGCAATGACGTAGTGGTCATAAACCGTACCATAGATGTACACGTGCGGAAGATCAGAGAAAAGTTAGGAGATGACTATATTGTAACCATAAAAGGAGTAGGTTACAAGTTCGTCAATCCGTGAAAAACCCCACCCCACGCGCGCTCGCCGTATTAACAGGCTTGGTTTTTTTTGTATTCTATCAGCCATTGGCATGGCTAACCAATCGCCTCGATCTCAATGGTTTTTTGCTCAGTTGTGTCGCGAGCTTCATGGTGGCCATTTTGGTGTTTTTGGTGGTAGAATATTATCTCTACAGAAAAGTAAAGAGTATCTATAAGTTGATTTTTAACCACAAAACAGGGAAATCGGACACCGACCTAGCAGGAATGCTGGCACACAACCCCCTTGAAGAAGTAACCGGCCAAATCGAAAAGTATCTTCAAGAAAAGGAGGAGGCAAAACCACGCGAACTGGCGCTCGAGCAATACCGAAAACAATTCATAGGCAATGTGTCGCATGAACTCAAAACCCCGATTTTCAACATTCAAGGATACGTACATAGTCTGCTGGATGGAGCCTTAGAAGACCCAATGTTGGCACGTCATTTTCTCAAAAAGGCTGCACGAAGCGCAGACCGCATGGAGCAACTGGTCCACGACCTGCTCAGCATTTCCGAGTTGGAAGGGGATATTGATCTCGATTGGGAGACCTACGATATCCACGATCAGTGTCGCGATGTATGTGAAGCATTGGAGTTCAAAGCGGGAGAAAGAGGCATCACGCTTTCGATGAAGCCAGGTCTACGGCCACCGTTTTTCGTTCGGGCCGATAAAAAGAAAATTCGACAAGTGTTGATCAATCTGCTTTCCAATTCCATTCGATACGGAAAAGAGAAGGGGAGTACCCTCATCGGTATCTATGATATGGATAGTCATTACCTCGTGGATGTGACCGATACGGGAATTGGTATTGAAGCCGAACACCTGCCGCGCCTTTTCGATCGATTTTATCGGGTAGATGCGTCCCGTTCGCGCGAGCAAGGGGGTACAGGATTGGGTCTGTCCATTGTGAAGCATATAGTAGAGGCGCACGGTCAGCAAGTTCATGTGCGTTCTAGCCCAGGCATGGGCACAACTTTTGGATTCACCTTGGCCAAGGCCCCTCTGCAGTAAACCTTCGTCTTCGTTGTTTTTTCTTCCACCCTGGAGCAAGGGCGAAGCGTATATTTGCTTGCATGAAAGCACTTGGATGGAAGGATATCGTATTGTACGAAGACGATCGCATTGTTGTGGTCAACAAGCCACCCCACATCAGTTCCCTCGATGAGCGTACGGCGCACAAGACGTCGCTGCTGCAGATGGCGCGCTCTGCGCACCCAGGCATCATTTTATGCCATCGGCTCGACAAAGAAACATCCGGTGTTCTGGTCATGGCGCGCGACGAAGAAACCTATCGACATGTTTCCATGCAGTTTGAACACAGAAAAGTGCAGAAATACTACCATGCTGTCGTAGAAGGGATCCATAAAACGGAAAACATGACGGTCGATTTACCAATTGGCATGGCACGAAATGGATTGATGCGTATTGATTTTTCCGATGGAAAAGAAGCAGTTACCCATTTTAACGCTTTGGAGCACTTTCGTCACTTCACCTTAATGGAATGTCAGCCCGTAACAGGTCGTACCCATCAAATCAGGGTGCATCTGAATTGTAGGGGAATGCACATTGCGCACGACTTGGAATACGGTGGAACCATACCATTCCTTTCGCGGATCAAGCGGCACTACCGCATTTCCGAGCACCAAGAAGAACCTCCAATGATCAGGAGGATGGCACTTCATGCCCGAAGGATTGTGTTGACCTACGGTGAAGGACTACATCTCGATATAGAGGCACCATATCCTGAGGATATTCGGGTTATGCTGAAGGTGCTCAATAAATATGATGTTTAGACGCCTTGTTGTGGATTCTGGCGCTCTGTTTTTTGGGATTCGGCCATTTGCTTTTTCAGTCGTTCAGCTTCCTTCTTAGCTTTGTCGATTTTCGCTTGAACTTCTGCCCGAAGGACATCAGCGTTTTTCGACATGGAAAAGAAGTGAATGTTGTTCTCCCATAAACGGATGTCGTTTTCCAGTTCATTCAGCTGCGTTTGTAGCCTATTGCGGTCGCGTCGAGCCGGGGTGTCTATATTCAGGCTGTCTTCGGATGATGAGTCTCGACGCCGGCTGTTTGGACGACTGTTTCCGGAAGTCGGCCTGTAGCGATCCGGATTACTGGAGCGTGAAGAGGCGTGTAACAGGTCATAATGGGCCTGGAGGGCGTTGCGGTAGCGGTTGTGTATGGCCTCCCTCATCCTAAGGGGGAGGGGTGGAGCTGCGGTCCACCTGCGCTGAAATGCTTGCAGAGCCTCTAGATCGCTTTTGTGTTCGCCACTTAGCCCAAAAGCTTCCACTTCCGCCGCTAATGATTCCAGAATGGCCTTGGTTTCCGCATGTCGTGCATCTTGGTCTTTGAAGTGTTCCTTTTTTCGGTTAAAAAATAGGTCTTTAGCCGCTTTGAAACGAATCCAATACTTTTCTCTGATTTTGTGGGGCAGAGAATTGCATTTTTTCCAGTCTTCTTGTAAGCCAATCAGTGCCTCCGTGGCAACCTTCCAGTCGGTACTGTTGGCGTGCTCTTCGGCAGCCGCACAAATTCTTTCCGCTTCCTGTCGCAGTTGACCCCATTCCTGTTTCCTTTCCTTAAAAAACTGACCCCTCTGCTCAAAAAAGGTGGAAATCAACGAGCGGAAGTTGGTCCACAATTCATCCTGCTGATCGCGAGAGACCGGTCCAATTGCCCGCCAATCCGCCTGAATTTTTTCCACCTTTTGACCCATTTCATTCCAAGCCGCAGGTGAAGAGGGTAGACCCAGATCGAGCGTATCTTTGAGCAGGCTCATAACACCCGTCTTAAGACGTAGATTTTCAGCAAAAACGGCATCCATTTCGGCTTGTCGTTCACGCCTGCGTTCATGTATGCGGTCAGAGGCCAACTTAAATCGCTGCCAGACTTCTTCGCGCTGTTCGCGAGGAACAGGCCCCGTGTTTTTCCAGAGCTCGTGCATACCCGCGAGTGTACCCAATGCTTTGTTGAGATCACTCATCAACATCAACGACTCGACTTGTTCGCACAATCCGATCTTGAAAGCCAAATTCTTTTGCATATCAAGTTCCTTCAATTCACGGTTGATGCGCAAATTGGCATAGAATCGATCGATGAGGGCTTGGAAGCGTTTCCAGAGTTCTTGTCGTTGTTCGGCCGGTACATGGCCGCTTTCATTCCACCGTTGCTGAAGACCTTTGATGGTATTGGGTTCCAATTGAACGCCATTTTCTTCCTGTTCGACAGCTTTAGAGAGCTCTGCAAGGATTTCTTCTTTCTTTTTCAGACCCTCGGCCTGTTCCCGATCACGTTGTTCACGTTCTTGTTGGCGGCGTTGCTGGTATTTGCTTATGGTATCCATAAACAAAAGGAATAAGGGGTCGGGATCTGGGGCGTAGTCTTCTTCCATTCCGCCAGCGGCCAGGTATTCAGCGCGTGCCCTGCGTTTCTCCATGTCGAAACGGTCGTTGAGTACAGCGCGCAGCACAGAAATTTGATCCCTCTGCGTTCGGAGGTCTGTATGTCGGCAAGCTTCTGTGAGTAGGGTTACCAAGGTAGCGGTATCCATGGCGTCGAGCATTTCGGCTGTCATGGCGGGTTCAGGTCCCTCCGACTCCTCTACGAAATGTGCGTTGTCGAATTCATCGTGGGCCGCGGTGTCTTTCGGATGGTTTTCATCCATAACATCCACAGGCTCATGACTTCCCGGCTCGCCTGTCGATGTAACGGGCACAACATCCTGTGTTTCAGTATCCATAGAAACGATGGTGCTTTCTGGGGCCTCTTCACCCTGCACGTCCGAAACGGTCACCTGTTCTGTACCATTCAATTCTGGTCGCATTGAATCCTGCTCTAATTCGCCCTGCATCATGTACTTTAAATAACAATTGATAAAAAATAACCTGCAAACTGCAAAATTACGGAAATTTGCAGGCCTAGCCAAAGAAAATGTCTGATTTAACCGATGAATAACACCTTCGCCAATCTCAATACAAGGTTTTGTCTGGTTGAATGTCCGCGTGATGCCATGCAGGGTATTCAACAATTCATCCCCACAGAAATCAAGACAGCCTACTTGAATCTGTTGCTGGAGGTGGGATTTGATATCATCGACTGTGGTAGCTTTGTATCGCCTAAAGCCATTCCGCAAATGTCGGATACGGCTCAGGTACTGAACGCATTGAATCGGGCCAATAGCCAGTCGAAACTACTTTGTATTGTGGCCAACGAAAGAGGTGGTGAGATGGCATCTCTTCATGAACAGGTCGATATCCTTGGTTTTCCGTTTTCGATTAGCGAAACATTTCAGATCAATAACACAGGGGTTGGCAGGGCCGCTGGCTTGGAAACCATTGCTCGACTCATAGAGGGTTGTGAGCGACACCGCAAAGAATTAGTGGTGTATCTGTCTATGGGCTTTGGCAATCCGTATGGCGAAGAATATGACCCCGAAATGGTTGGTCTTTGGACCACTAAACTGATGGAACTGGGTGTTCGCACCATCTCATTGAGCGACACGGTGGGTGTGGCCAGTCCGGAGCAAATTGGTGGCTTATTTGCTTCTATCAAAAGTAATTTTCCTATGATGGAGTTTGGGTTGCATCTGCATGCGCATCCGGCTCAGCGCGATGACAAAATTGCGGCAGCCTATTTCAGCGGTTGTAGGCGATTCGATGGGGCATTACTCGGTTTCGGAGGCTGTCCGATGGCACAGGATGAGATGGTCGGCAATTTGGCTACCGAACATATTGTTCAATTCGCGAAAAGGCAGGGCATTCAATTGAATTTGGTTACGGAGAAATGGCATCAGGCCCAATGGATGGCCACAGGAATTTTTGGTCGCTTTCATTAAACGAAATTCATACACCGAAATTCACATACCGAAATTCACATACCGAAATTCACATACCGAAATTCACATACCGAAATTGACATGAATATCCAAGAATCCGAATCGCCTTGGCCTCTGCGCAAAACCAGGCTTTTTTTTATTTTATCGGGTTTTTTCATCACGAACGCGCTGCTCGCAGAGTTTATTGGTGTAAAAATATTTTCTCTGGAGCTGAGTACCGGGTTCAAACCCCTGGATCTTCATTTTTTTGGTTTGGAGCACGTCGGATTCAATCTCACGGCGGGTGTCTTGTTGTGGCCCTTCGTTTTTATCATGACAGACCTCATTAATGAATACTTCGGGATAAAAGCGGTTCGCCAGTTCTCTTGGTTTGCCGTAATGCTCATAGCCTATGCTTTTTTGTTTGTGAGTCTCGCCATTGCCTTGGTACCGGCAGGATTTTGGCCGACTTCACAGGTCGAAAATGGAATTCCGGATATGCAAAAGGCTTATGGGGCCATATTCGGTCAAGGCCGCTGGATCATCGTGGGTTCAATTGTGGCATTTTTAATGGGGCAATTGGTGGATGTATGGGTATTCCATTGGGTAAAATTCAAAACAGGTGAAAAGTGGATTTGGCTGCGTGCAACTGGTTCAACCCTTGTTTCCCAGTTCATTGACAGTTTTGTTGTTTTATGGATCGCCTTTTATTTGGGGGCTGACTGGCCACTTTCCACGGTTTTGGGTATCGGTTTGATTAATTATGTGTATAAGTTTGCCGTAGCGGTATTGCTCACGCCCCTGATCTATCTGGTGCATCACGGTATTGAAGGCTATTTGGGGCCAGCGCTCGCCGAGGCTATGCGTCGCGAGGCCATGAATTAATATTTATTTAATGCCATGGAATTGAAATCGAGAAATTTGTCCGTACCTTTGCGGAAATTTTAAAAAAAACCATGAAAAAAATTCTTTTTCCTGTAGTGGCATTCGTCGTGCTTCTTACCGCTGCCTCTTGTTCTAAAGAAGGCAAACTCAACAAAAAATTGGACGGAACTTGGTCACTCGACAACAGTTCCAAAACCACATTGGGATTGCCCTCCACGGCTGTGTTCGAGTATACCTTCACTAAAGATGGTGATGGTGGTACATTCAGCAACTACTTCAAATTTGACATCCTTGGCTTTCCCGTTGAAGACACGGTCACAGGTACTTACGTATTGATTGAAGATGAGAAGATCGTTCTCACTGAGACTGGTTCTACAGAAAAAGATACGGTGGACATTACCGAATATTCCTCGACCAACATGACTTGGAGTGTTCAAGATGATTCTACGAAAATTTCAATCTCAATGACCAAAAAGTAAAATAGGTTCATTTTTTCATTCAATGGAAAGCCGTGGGAAACCGCGGCTTTTCTTTTTTATTTTTGCGCGTCATCATTCAAGCGAAACACTTTTAATTAAGCGTCATCATTCAAGCGAAATACTTTTTATTGAGCGTCATCATTCAAGCGAAATACTTTTTACTGAGCGTCATCATTCCGTCAAAATACCTATGAGAACAAACGATTACACTTCTTCGGCTATACGCGTTTTATTGATTTGCTTGGCTGCATCTGCTACGCGCATTCTTCCACACCCCGTCAATTTCGGTCCACTAACGGCTGTTGCCTTATTCGCAGGTTATCGGCTTGGTTCTTGGAAAGCAGCGATTCCTGTTGTGCTGCTCTCCGCATTCTTGAGCGATCTTTTGGTTAATGCATTACTCTATCAGGTAGTTGAGGCACAGTATTTTTTATCCCCTGTTACCCTGAGCATTTATGGATTTTACATCGCCGCAAGTGTTGCATCAGCCCGCATTAACCTCATGAAGCCGCGTACATTGGTTGCTTCCGGCCTTGCCTCTTCCGTTAGGGTCTTTTTGATTTCAAATGGAGCGGTATGGGCCACATCTACCTCATATCCATCCGGACTGGGTGGATTAATGGCCTCCTACATCGCCGGAATCCCGTTCTTTCCATATACCCTGATGGGGGACCTTTTCTACTTGAGTATTTTGGTTCTGGGAACCTCATGGGTCGAACAAAAAATGCCATCGTTTCTGCCAAAGACCGACCGGTTTCGATAAACAACGCGCAGGAGGATTGATAAATCGTGTGTTGGAAGATTGACAAAACGACTTGCGGGAGGTACGATACAAGTACCGATCAATAACCCAAAAACGGTCTGAGCTTGTAGCCGCTTGTATGGGGCCTAGTTAGGTGGTTGTTCTCGATTTAACGAGCCAATTCCGTCTGAAGTGCCTGATTAATCTTCTCCAAAAATTCTTCTGTGTTCAGGTAGTGGAGTCCGTGCTCTACCTTGGGGCCATGGGCGCAAATGGCTAAGTCTTTGGTCATATGCCCTTGTTCGATGCACTTGATACAGGCTTTTTCTAAGGCATCACAGAAATGGGCGAGCGCAGCATTGTTGTCTATTTTGGCCCGAAAGGCCAATCCACGCGTCCAAGCAAAAATACTGGCTACCGGATTGGTGGATGTGGGCTTTCCCTGTTGGTGCATGCGGTAGTGGCGGGTCACCGTACCGTGGGCGGCCTCTGCCTCCATGGCCCGCCCATCCGGTGTGATGAGGGTAGAGGTCATCAGTCCGAGCGAGCCAAAACCTTGCGCTACCGTATCCGACTGAACATCGCCGTCGTAATTTTTACAAGCCCAAACAAAGTTGCCATTCATTTTTAGGGCCGAAGCTACCATGTCATCGATGAGTCGGTGCTCATAATAGATGCCAGCGGCCTCAAACGCAGATTTGAATTCGGCCTCGTAGATTGCCTCGAAAATATCCTTGAATCGACCGTCGTATTTTTTTAAAATGGTGTTTTTGGTCGATAGAAACAATGGCCATTTCTTGAGCAGGGCTTGATTGAAACTGGCCCGGGCGAATCCCCGAATCGACTCATCCGTATTGTACATCGACAAAGCGACGCCATCACCCTTAAACTGGAAGACCTCCCATTCGCGTGCTTCTCCACCATCTGCAGGCTCAAAACGCATGGTGAGTTTACCTTTGCCGGAAATGAGTACATCTGTAGCCCTGTACTGGTCGCCAAAAGCGTGTCGACCAATACAGATCGGCGCTGTCCAGTTGGGAATGAGTCGCGGAATGTTGGAAACCACAATGGGTTCGCGGAATACGGTGCCGTCGAGGATGTTTCGTATGGTGCCATTGGGTGATTTCCACATCTGTTTGAGTCCGAATTCCTTAACTCGAGCCTCATCAGGGGTAATGGTGGCGCATTTAATACCCACCCGACAATCGAGTATGGCATGGGCGGCATCGATGGTCACCTGATCGCCTGTGGCATCCCGATGCGCTATACCCAGATCAAAATACAAGAGTTCTACATCAACATAGGGCAAAATCAACTGCTCTCGAATATACTGCCAGATGATTCGGGTCATTTCGTCGCCGTCGAGTTCGGCGACCGGGTTAGCAACATGTATTCTGCTCATGGGATTGGTTTGATTGGGCTTATGAATAGGGGATGCAAGAACTGAAAAAAAATTAAATAATAGAACCATCTGCTATTTTTGCGCAGATATGTGGAAATCATTGGCTCGATACTCGTCTACTTTTCGATGCATTTGTTTGTTCGTTTTGGCTTACTTCATCAACCCAACTTTGATTATGGCTCAAGCGCCCAAAGGTGATTTCCTTTGTGTTGGCATGAATGCGGGAACAGCCAATTATACGGGCAGGTTGGGCAGTAGGGGCGGTGGTGTTACATTGGCGGCTGACCTTTATGTCTCATCCAGAATTTCAGCTTCCGCAGCATTCCGCTTCAATGGATACCAATCCGAAAATGCAACCCAGATTTGGAATTTTGGACTAAAAACATACGTCTATCGCTTCGTTTACCTGCATCCATCAGCAGGTTTTGTTCGAATCCTTGCCCAGCCCCTCACCGTAAAGCGCGGTTCTGTGTCGCTTGCCGCTGGGGCAACCCTCCCAACGGCAAAAGGCCGTTCCTATCTGAATTTTGAAACCGGTGCCGAGTGGCTTCCATATTACCGTTCCGGCACTTATTACTTGTTTGGGCGGATCAACATCCCCATCACACGAAGAATGTATGACGACGATTGAGCATAGTTTATTGACACCTTGTATATTTATAACATTATAACAAAAAACATTAAATAAAAATGGGATTACAGTGTGGGATTGTGGGTTTGCCCAATGTAGGTAAGTCGACCTTGTTTAATTGCTTATCCAATGCTCGGGCTCAGGCCGCTAATTTTCCTTTTTGCACCATAGAACCAAACTTGGGGGTCATTACTGTGCCGGATGAACGCCTCACTGAATTGGCTCGGCTGGTGAATCCCGAGAAAGTGGTGCCCAGCACCATTGAAATCGTGGATATTGCTGGCTTGGTACAGGGTGCCAGTAAAGGCGAAGGACTCGGCAATAAGTTTTTGGGTAATATTCGGGAAACCGATGCCATTATTCATGTGCTGCGTTGTTTCGATGATGATAATGTGGTGCACGTACATGGCCGTGTTGATCCTCTGGGCGACAAAGAAATTATCGATTTGGAACTTCAAATCAAGGATTTGGAATCGGTCGATAAAAAAATTCAGAAGATGGAACGCGCTGCTCATGCGGGTGACAAAGCGGCTAAAGCGAGCTACGAGATCCTCATGGAATACAAGCGGCATTTAGAGGGAGGGATGTCGGCACGAACTATGCCCAATGAGCCCCACTACCAGGATGCCGTACGTGATCTTTTTCTGCTTACAGCCAAACCTGTGCTCTATGTCTGCAATGTTCAGGCAACGGAAATCAGGAGCGAAAACCGGCATGTGGCATCGGTGCGTGCTCTGGCGGAGCAAGAGGGGGCATCGGTGCTGGTAATCAGTGCGGCTGCAGAAGCGGAAATAGCCGAGTTAGAGGATCCCGCAGACCGCGAACTATTTTTGGAGGACTTGGGTCTAACCCAGAGCGGCGTGCAACAACTCATCAGGGCCTCTTATGGATTGCTCAATCTTCAAACCTTTTTTACGGCGGGTGAGAAAGAAGTTCGGGCATGGACCATCAATAAGGGTACTTTAGCGCCGCAGGCGGCCGGGGTCATCCATACCGACTTTGAGAAAGGTTTCATTCGTGCTGAGGTTATTCATTATGCCGACTTTGTGGCCCTAGGTTCGTGGTCGGCCTGTCGCGACGCGGGTAAGGCCGGCGTTGAGGGCAAGACTTATGAGGTACAAGACGGTGATATCATGTTGTTTCGCTTTAATGTATAATGGGCATGAACCTGACCCACTTTGATCCAGACGCGCCCGGCCAACTCAATGGACATTTATTTGGACTGCCGGTTGATCCCGCGGATGCCGAGGTAGTGGTCATTCCAGTTCCTTGGGACGTAACTGTTTCCTATGCCGATGGTACAGCAGATGGACCGGAGGCCATACTCAAAGCATCGCCTCAGCTCGATTTGGAGGACGATTTTGTGCCGCAGGCGTGGACCTACACCCTGGCGCTCACGGAAATCCAGTCGTACTGGCGCGAGCGATCCAACGATTGGCGCAAAAAATGCCGTAAATACATCAAATGGCTCGAAAAAGGCAGGGCGGAGGAGAAGGCGGACGAGATGGAGGCTTTACGGGAGGAAATCAATGAAAAATGTGCCTTTCTTCATCAATGGGTGTATCAAGAAGCGCGCGGCTGGCTGGATAAGGGAAAGGTGGTTGGGGTGCTGGGGGGTGAGCATAGTGTGCCTTTGGGCCTCCTAATGGCACTTTCGGAGCGTTATGGGGGGGAGGGTTTTGGCATTCTCCAAATCGATGCCCACTTTGATCTGCGCGATGCTTATGAAGGGCTTACCTACAGCCATGCCTCCATCATGCACAACGCTTTGCAGCTTTCGGGGGTGAAGCGGCTGGTGCAGGTGGGTATTCGCGACTATGCATCTTCAGAAAAGGAACGGGCCGAAAGCGATCCTCGGATTTCTGTATTCTACGATCATGAACTGAAACGCGATGAGTATGAAGGGATTCCATGGAAACAAACCTGTAAGCGAATTATCGATGCACTGCCGCCTAAGGTTTATGTGAGCTACGACATCGATGGCCTGAACCCGGTTTATTGTCCACATACGGGCACGCCTGTTCCGGGTGGGCTCGAATTTCGGGCGGTTCATTACTTATTGGCTGAGCTGCATGCAAGCGGTCGATCGATCATCGGATTCGACCTCTGCGAGGTGTCGCCAGGCGGACGAACAGATTGGGATGCCAATGTTGGCGCCCGTGTTCTTTATCGTTTGGGTATTCTGGCTGCAGCTTCTGCCCGAAAGGCCTGATTTTTTGGTATTTTTGCACGCTTAAAAATAACTGGATATGGCAGAAGGATCTGTTTTGATTATTGGTGCTGGAGGTGTAGGGGCTGTTGTTGCACATAAATGTGCAGCCGTTCCCTCCGTATTTCAGAAAATCATGCTCGCCAGCCGAACCCGTGCGAAGTGCGACAAAATTGCCGCTCAGGTAGGGGGCAACCGTATAGAAACGGCACAGGTCGACGCCGATGATGTGGAACAGTTGGTTGATCTCATGGAGTCATTTCAGCCCGAGCTGGTGATCAATGTGGCATTGCCCTACCAAGACCTCACCATTATGGAGGCTTGTTTGCGTACCAACACCCATTACCTCGACACGGCCAATTATGAGCCACGCGATGTGGCTAAATTTGAATACCATTGGCAGTGGGCCTACCACGATCGCTTTCGGGAAGCGGGCCTTTTGGCGCTTTTGGGCTGTGGATTTGACCCAGGTGTTTCGGGTATTTTTACGGCGCATGCCCTCAAGCATCATTTTGATGAAATTCATTACCTCGACATCGTAGATTGCAACGCGGGCAACCACGGAAAGGCTTTTGCCACCAACTTCAATCCTGAGATCAACATTAGGGAAATTACCCAAAGGGGTAAATACTGGGAAGATGGAAAATGGATCGAGGTTGACCCATTGAGCATCAGAAAAGACATTTCATATCCTGAGATTGGCCCGAAACCTTCGTATCTCCTCTATCACGAGGAACTGGAATCATTGGTGCGCAACATCCCCAGCCTAAGAAGAGCCCGTTTTTGGATGACTTTTAGCGAACAATACATCACCCACCTGAGGGTCTTGGAAAATGTGGGTATGACAGGCATTCAACCTGTTCGCTTCCAGGGTATGGATATCGTTCCACTGGAGTTTTTGAAGGCTGTCTTGCCCGAGCCTTCCTCGCTAGGTGAGGGCTACACTGGGCAGACCTCGATCGGATGTCAGATTCGCGGTGTGCGCGACGGCAAGCCGCGGAATTATTATGTTTGGAACAATTGCGACCACGCGGAAGTGTATCGTGAGATTGGTGCACAAGCGGTGTCGTATACAACAGGCGTCCCCGCCATGATCGGGGCCATGATGATGATGACCAAAACCTGGAAAGGGCAGGGGGTATTTAACGTGGAGGAGTTTGACCCGGATCCATTTATGGCTGAACTCCCTCGGTATGGATTGCCTTGGCATGAGCAGGTCGATGGCCCCTTAGCGTTCGACGATTACCGATGAGTTTACCCTGGGATCGTCTTCCCTCACCTGCCTTTATTCTCGATAAGCCCCTGCTGAGGCGCAACATGCAGCTCGTTGACCGGCTGCGCAATGAAACAGGTATCCGTGTACTGCTGGCATTGAAGGGTTTCTCGATGTACCATGTTTTTGATGAAATGCGGCCCTTTCTTGATGGCTCTACCGCAAGTTCACTGCACGAGGCTCGTTTGGGACAAGAGGAGTTTGGTGGCGAAACGCACATTTTCGCCCCAGCGTTTCGACCGAGTGAATTTGAAGAAATAGCGGGTCGGGTTACGCATGTTTCCTTCAACAGCCTCGCTCAATACGAACGATTTGCCCCCGTATTGTTTCGTGTTAATCGGGAGGCGCAGGCGGGCCTACGCATCAATCCAGAGTATTCACCCGTTGGCGTGTCGCTTTACAACCCATGTGCACCGGGTTCGCGACTTGGCGTTCGGTCGGTCGAAATGCCTGTTCGTTTACCCGAATCGATTCGATTCCTTCATTGCCACAACCTCTGCGAAAGCGATGCCGAGGGTTTGCGGGGTACGTTGGAGGCCATTGAGGAACGATTTGGCCCCTGGTTGGATCAGGTTGATGAACTCAACCTGGGTGGTGGTCACCTCGTAACGCGCATGGGCTATGATCTGGATGCGTTTCGGTCGGTCATTGCCGATTTTCGAAGCCGACATCCCCATTTGTCGCTGCTGATCGAACCGGGTTCTGCCTTGGTTTGGGACACTGGGTATCTTCTTACGCGCGTTTTGGACATCATCAACACCAGCGAAACACCTGTTGCCTTGCTCGATTCCAGTATATCGACTCATATGCCCGATGTCATTGAAATGCCTTATCGCCCGACTGTTCTGGGTGAAGTGCCCTACAGTTCGGGTAGATATACCTACCGCTTTGGTGGATTGACTTGTTTGGCTGGCGATTTTGTGGGCGACTACAGCTTCGATCGGCCATTGAAACCAGGTGACGCCGTGGTGTTTATGGACATGATGCACTACACTATGGTGAAAACAACCACTTTTAACGGAGTGAATCTACCGGAAATTGGCTTTTGGGATGGCCGTGAATACCAAACACTGAAAAGCTTTGGCTACGAGGATTTCCGGTCCCGCTTGTAAATGGTTTCTTACCGTCGATCGTTTCTTACCGTCTATCGTAGTCGATCACCAATTGATCGTTCAAAGGCTTACCCACACAAGTTAGGCAGTAGCCCTGTTCTATTTCTGAACGGGATAAAGCTTCCTGTTCACCAATCTCCATGTCGCCAGACACTTTAAAGGCCCGACACATGCCGCATACCCCCATGGTGCAGGCGTAAGGCAAATCGAGCCCGGCATCTAAAGCGGTTTCTAGAATATGCCTACCTGCCGCCACATCAAGCGCGTGCGTTCGTCCTTCGAGTATGATCTGCACGGTATGGGATGACTGAGTCGATGCTGCCGCCGACTGAACCGGTGTTGCCGCCGACTGAGCGGTTGATGCATCATTTTCAGCCTTTTGATCGGAAACGGTGAGCACGAAACTTTCTCTGTGCACCCGATTCGAATCGATTTGATGCGCTTTAAGGCCGACTTCTACTTCATCCATCATGCCCTTAGGCCCGCATAAATAGAAATTCACCTCCTGAATATTCAAATCAGACCAAGATCCTATGGTCTGCATGATGTTTTCTGTCGCAATACGTCCTGTTCTACAACCGTCATAGGGCTCACGGCTGAGAAAATGTTCAACACGAAGCCTACCGAGGTAAGATGCACAAAGCGAATTGATTTCGTTGATGAAAAGGATATCCCGATAGCTTCTGCTGCCATAGATGAGGCAGACACGGTTTTGGGCATGCGCAAGCGCTGATTTCAACATGGAGAGCAGGGGCGTTATGCCACTTCCGGCACCCACCAGCACCAAATCGGAGAGGCCTGCGCTTTTGTAGTTGAGGGAAAAATTCCCGTATGGCTCCAATACCTCCAAACGATCGCCTTCATGAAGCTGGTTATTCAGAAAATGGGAAGCCAGCCCACCTTCAACTTTCTTCACACACACGGCTATTCGAGGCAAATCTTCCGGTACAGAGCAAATTGAGTACGAACGGCGTATTGATTTCCCGTCAATGTTCAGCAGCAAAGTGATGAATTGTCCGGGCCAAAAATTCTGTATTCGATTTTGTTCATCCAAAAAGACCAATTCTACCGCATCAGTTCCTTGGGGAATGATCTGGTCGACCTTCAACGTAACTTTATTCATAAGGGATACAACAACCGATAAGTGCTTGGGTTTTTAACTGCAGGAAAAAATGGAAATTTCATTAAGCGGAGAAGCGTTGGCCTACCCACACAAATCGACGATTGATATAAAGCGGGTCGGTAAATGACGCGTTTCCGGCCGGGTTGCCTCCGGTCACGTGGAAATCCGAAAAGGCAGCATGTTGATTGAGGTAGATCGGACCAGTAAGGTTCACGGATACAGGCACATAAATTTTCGCCAGTTGGTCGGCCATATCGTCTACGCGGGCTGGATCGGTGCAATAGATGCCACAGGATATGGCGCCATGACGGCGCGACAAATCCAACACGCGCTTCAGGGATTCATCGGTCGATTGTGTACAAACAACAACACCGATTGGGCCAAACCATTCACGGTCATAGGCCTCGGTACGGGAAGCATCAACCTTCAACAAGAGCGCCGAAGCCACACGGGCATCGGGGAATTCTTCATTCGCGAATGGACTGGAAGCTAAAACCACGGCATCCGAAAATTCAGCCGCAACTTGAGCAATTCGGTCTTTTTGCGCGTCTTGTTGCAGTGCAGCCAATACGCCCGGTGCCATCTTGGGGTGCGTAGATATATTATTGAGGGCCGCGGTGAATAGTTCAATGAAGGCGTCGACAGACACCATGCCCTCCGGCGTACGAATTCCATCAGCCGAAATAAAGAAATTCTGAGGAGCGGTACACATTTGTCCGGCATACAAGGAAAGCGAAAAAGCCAGGTTGTCGCAGACGGCTTTTAAATCGGTAACCGAATCGAGTATGACCGGATTTACCCCGGCTTTTTCTGTGAAAACTTGCTTGCCTGATTGCTGCAGGCGTTCTAAACGGTTGCCGAAATCAGTATTTCCGGTGTAATCGATGATGCGCACATCGGGATGCTCGGCCAGTTCCCATGCCAGTGGATGGGCTTGTGTGTCGGGGGCCAATTGGATCACATCCGGAGTAATGCCCGCAGCGTTGAAGACCTTTTGCATTTCCGCCACCACCATGGCGATGGGTAAAACGGCCTTAGGATGGGGTTTAACGATGACGCTGTTGCCGGTCATTAGGCTAGCAAAAACCCCGGGTAGTGTATTCCAGGTAGGAAAGGTCGAACAGCCTATCACCAAAGCCACCCCGCGGGGCATCGCTTTCCATGTTTTTTGTAGGCTGATGTTGAACTTGCCCATGGGCTTTTCCCAAATACAAGATGCTGGAACCCGGCTCAACTCTTCCATACCCATAGCAATCACTTCCATTGCACGATCGGCTGCGTGCGGGCCGCCCGCTTGAAAAGCCATCATAAATGACTGCCCCGTGGTGTGCTGGGTGGCGTATGCGATATCAAAAAATCTTTCCTTCATCTGGTCCAAACAAGCGGTCAAGATTCCCGCCCGTTCGGTATAAGGTACTTTACGCCAGATGTCCATGGCTTTGGAGGCGGTTTGAACCAACAATTTATCGGCAAACACGGGGTAACGGATGCCCAATCCAGTTTGAAGGTAGGGCGAAATTTCTTCACCCTCGAAGCGCAGCGGTTTTTCTTGAAGCAGCTCGGTGAAGTCATTGTTCATAGACGCCTGAAATCGACTAAGGGCTTGGGCTGCTGCATCCTCCGGATAGGCCTTCGGATTTTCGGGAAATGGGGCGTAGTAGGTTCTCTCTCGGTTGGCCTGCATGGCCCTTTCGATGCGCTCGCGGTATTGCTCGTAGTAGGACATAAAGAAATCTATTGGGTGTGGTGTTTTGGAATGTGCAAAAATACGGTCTTTCGTCTTTGTTGTCGACCCACACCGTACCTTTGTGCGCCAATGATCTATACTATGTTTGTGCGCCAATGAACTATACTATGAACCAATCGTTTCAGGAGTTGGAGCGGAGAAGAGCCGCTGCGCTGAAGGGTGGGGGGGAAGCCAGAATAGCGTCCCAACACAAAAAGGGTAAACTAACAGCACGTGAGCGTGTCGATTTATTGTTGGATGAGGGTAGTTTTGAGGAAATTGGGATGCTGGTTACCCACCGCTCCCATGAATTTGGTTTAGAAAATGAAGTGTATCCCGGTGATGGTGTGGTATCGGGTTCGGGTACCATCATGGGCCGACCGGTTTTGGTGTTTTCACAGGATTTCACCGTTTTCGGGGGTTCCCTGAGCGAGGCACATGCCGAAAAAATCTGTCGATTGATGGATATGGCCCTGCGTTTGGGGGTGCCCGTTATCGGCTTGAACGACTCGGGTGGGGCCCGCATTCAAGAGGGCGTTGTGTCCTTGGCGGGCTATGCCGACATCTTCTACCGAAATGTTCAGGCTTCAGGAGTCGTTCCTCAAATCAGTGCCATCATGGGGCCATGTGCCGGTGGTGCGGTCTATAGTCCGGCCATGACCGACATCATTTTCATGGTAGAGAACAGCAGCTATATGTTCGTAACGGGTCCGAATGTGGTGAAGACCGTGACCCACGAAGAAATCAGTTCGGAAGACTTGGGGGGTGCATCAACCCACGCTACGCGTTCCGGTATTTGCCACCTCAGCTACCCCCATGAGCTGGCCTGTTTGGAAGGAATCAGGCGTCAATTGTATTACTTGCCTCAAAATTGCGAGGAAATGGCCCCTGTTTATCCTTATGAGGCGCCTCAAAACCATCCAAATGAGTTGCGCCCAATATTGGATCAAATGATTCCTTCATCCCCCAATCAGCCCTATGATATGATTGAATTGATGGATGAAATTCTTGACCCCGAATCGCGTTTTGAACTGCAGCCCGATTATGCTTCCAATATGATCACGGCTTTTGGCTTACTTGGGGGAAGGAGTATCGGTGTGGTGGCCAACCAGCCATCTTCATTGGCGGGCGTTCTCGACATTAATGCATCGAGAAAGGCGGCGCGCTTTGTTCGACTCTGCGACTCATTTAACGTTCCTTTGTTGGTATTGGTCGATGTCCCAGGTTTTCTGCCGGGCACGGATCAG
>VFQT010000485.1_pt1 | contig 58015 bp, 52 predicted proteins | sample 3512381 | NCBI WGS metagenome assembly VFQT01 (sample SAMN10412376, study PRJNA504923) | tailings metagenome | isolation source: Relicate 2 Philex TSF3 active mining site | place: Philippines: Tuba, Benguet | collected 2017-08-29
TGTCATCACGCGGCTTCGCACGATCGTGGGCATACATCCACACCGTATCGCCCACAGAAGGGATCGTTGCCAAAATCCGCTCGGGCTCTCTCAACTGTGCTGACAAGGTGAAATTTCCAACCCAGCACATGCATACGCTCATGACTATCAGGTGATGTATCCTCCTAAGGGCGCACATGAATACCTCGCTTTTAATCAATCACAGCTGTTGTATCAAACCACTTCTCTCATTGTCATGTTAGATATTCTGCGGGTGGAATGCAAACTGTTACCGACGATCGGGACGATCTCCGTCGTCGTCATTCAGCGCTTGCTCGAGTGTGCCATCCCAGAGGATGAAGCGAAGTGCAGCCTTGCGTCCGTCGCCACCGAGGAGTGGTAGGCCTCCCATCTTCTTGCGCGGACGGTCACCTTCGTCGTCGTGACGTGCATGCCATGCGTCGACGATCTTTCGCGAATCGGTGCGCCATGCTTCGAGTTGTGTCTCGTTCTTGTCGAAGAGGTCGCGTAGGAACGTGCGAGATGATTTTGCAATGGGTGCGACACGATCAATAATGGACTTCATCGTTGAGCGATAGTCATCGCGAATGTCCTCGGCAAGATCTCGACGCTCATCGCGCGGTGCAGTAAGCAGCTTGCCGAGACCGTCCTCAAGACGTTGACGTGCCTGCCGCGCTTCGGTGCGAAGCTGTTGAAGCGTGGCGCGATCAGATGCTGAGAGCTGCGCGTCGTACGCATCGTGCCACTGCTTGAGTGTTGGATACACAGATGACGTAAACCACGTGCGAAGCTCAGTCCGAAGTTCCGCGCGCGCCTTGCGAGCCTCCTTGCCACGTCCCCGCTCACGCTGTGCCGAGGCAGTGGTGGTGAGTGCTCCGAGAGCGAGCATCGAAATGATCAATACGCGAAGGATAGGTGCTGTTGTCATACGTTCCTCACAAGAGTTCGTGGTCAAATGTGCGCATTCGACAGCAACCAGTGTCGATTGGTTTAATGCGCTATTCGGCTGCCACTGCGCGCTGACGTGCGAGGCGTGCTTGACGTCGGGGGCGGAGCGAGCCATCGCGGAGCTTCGCTTGCAAGATCATCATCACGTCTGTCAGTGTGCGATACGGGTGATGGGGGATGCCCCGCTCGGTGCACGATGCAGCCAGAATTCCCTTTGCAAACACGACGTCGCAGTACTCAACGGCGCAGGCATCACTTCGTCCGTCGCCGACGTAGATCAGGACGTCGTCCATAGCGCTGCGCACGAGCAGCGTGTTGCGTTTGCACGATGCGCAAAAGCACGAGCACGACTCCGTAGCGCCCGGGAATTCCGGCGTGTATCCGTCTGGTGTTGCTCGCAGAATGTTGCACGCTAGAGCGACGTGGTCACGCACACCTTCGCGCGTGAGGAGTGGTTCGATGTAGTGATCGAACCCGTCGCTGACAACAACGGTAGGAATGCTCTCGCGCCGAGCCCATGCGATCAGGTCGCGTGCTCCAGAGTCGAGCTCCTGCGACGCAAGAAATGCAACAATAGCTTCGTCGCTCATGTCGCGGAGCGATGCAGCAGAGCGACGGTAGTATTCGGCAACGGAGTAGTCGCCTCGCAGAAGTTCTGCATGCAGACGTGTGAAGTCACCGAAGGTGCGGAAGAGTTCGTCGCCAACGTCATGCATGGCGATCGTTCCATCGAAGTCGAGAAACAGGCGAATCACAGGATGATCACGCGTAGGTAAAGAACCCACGACCAGCCGCCTTGCCCGTCCAACCAGCACGCATCATTTGCTTGAGCAGTACGCATGGACGGTACCGCTCTTGCTCGTATTCGCGACGCAGGCCATCGAGAATCAACGTTACCACACCGATGCCAATCTCGTCGGCCCACGCGAGAAGCCCCTTCGGGTAATTCACGCCAAGACGCATTGCGTTGTCGATGTCGTCGGGTGTTGCCAGCCCCTCCATCACCGAGAACGCTGCCTCGTTGATAAGCATCGCAAGCACACGGATCTGGACAAGTCCAACGCGATCTTCTACGTGTTCGACCGTATACCCGAGATGTGCAAGCAGGGCACGGGCATGGTCGACATGCGACGTTTCCGTGTTGAGTCCCGAGCACATATCGATGGTCGTCGCTGTGGACATAACACTCGGAACGAGCGTTACGCCAATGATGCGCTGTGCAACGTTTGCCACCATACCAAGCTCGGTAGCGGTATTGGTAAGCACAGATGCAATCACCGTTGCACGCGGATTTACCGAGCTCGCGATTTCAAGCGTGATCTTCCGATCGAAGTGCGCTGCAACGGAGAGCTCGACGATGTGTGAGTAGCTCCCGGATGTCGTGCGGATATCCGACAGGACACGGTCGGCGTACTTGCCGTAAGTCGACGTGTCGCTATGATCAGCATGCGGTGTTCGCTCGAGGAGTTCGAGCTCCACATCCAGATCGTCCAGATCGTCGAGCGTTGGCAGGATGTTGAACGGCACACTGTGTCGATCAAGAATATCGGCGAACTCCAGAACAAAGTCTGGGTCACCAGTGAGGAGTACGTTAAACGACTCCTTGTCGGGGAGATTATACACCGTCATAGGTTGCGAAAGTACGTAGCTTCGCGTCATGACGAATCTCGGAAAACGTGTTCTTGTTGGAGCGGTCGGTATTCCGCTGGCCGTGGGCCTGGTCTATGCAGGCAGTTGGTTCTTCATTCTCGGCATTGTGGCCATTGCCTTGCAGGCCCTGCGAGAGTTCTACCACCTTGCCGATAGCAAGCATGCCAGTCCAAATCAGGCAGTAGGAATTCTCGTAACCACGGCGATGCTCCTGGGTGTCGGCTACATGGTTGTGGGCGACGGGGCAAGGGGCCTCGTGGCTTCGGCCTCGGTGATCGGACTCGTGATGATGGTCGGTACGATCCTGACGCTGACCATCGAGCTCTTCCGCGCCAAGGAGAATGCCGTCTTCAATACCTCGACAACCATGTTCGGCGTGACGTATATCGGCATTTCGATGGCATCGCTGATCGGACTCCGCTTTACGAAGCAACCGGAACTTCTCGGCACATGGGGCGCCGAAGGCTGCTCGCTCGTCGTGACACTCTTCGTTTCAGTGTGGATGGCAGATATTGCCGCCTACTTCGTTGGTCTGACCATAGGTCGACACAAGCTGTTCCCACGGGTAAGTCCGAAGAAATCGTGGGAGGGGGCCATCGGCGGCCTCGTAGGTTCAACGGCTGGATTTGGTGTGCTTGCGATGTATCTGATGCCATCGCTCGATCTCGCAACAGCGCTGATGTGTGGTGCTGTCGTTGGAATTGTGGGACCGCTTGGTGATCTCGCTGAATCGCTGCTCAAGCGCGACGCAACAGTGAAGGACTCTGGTGAGTTGCTTCCAGGACACGGTGGTGTGTTTGATCGATTTGACTCGATGCTCTTTGCCGCGCCGGTAGTGTTTCTGATTCTTCACGCCGATCACATCGCGCACCTCTTTACCCGCTGAGATGTTCATGCATGTACACATGGGTGGACATGACCATCATCACCATGGTCACGATCACCACCACCACGAGCACCGCGATATTCGCCCCCTGCGCATCGCAATCGCACTCACATCAACCGTGTTTGTCGCACAGGTTGTTGGTGGGTTCTATTCCGGAAGTCTTGCTCTGCTCTCAGATGCGGGCCACGTGCTCGTCGACCTCGCGTCGCTCTTGATTGCATTCTTTGGTTTGCGACTCGCGGCCAGGGCACGCGCGCAGCACGACGTGCGCTACACCTTTGGATTGCGCCGTATCGAAATCCTTGCTGCACTGACGAACGGATTTCTGCTCATCGGCATGTGCATCTACATCGTGATCGAGGCGATACGACGTCTTGCAGGTGACGATATCCACGTGCATGCGGAGTCGATGCTCGCCATTGCGATTATCGGCTTCATTGCAAATGCAATCAGCGCGTTGTACCTCCATCGTTCCGAACACGTAACAACACGCAGCGCCTACCTCCATGTGATGACGGATCTGCTGTCGAGCGGTGGTGTGATCATTGGTGCTGTAATTCTCTCGGTGACGCACTGGGAGTGGATCGATCCCGTGATCTCGATGGTGATTGCGGTGCTGATCACGCGCGGTGCGATATCGGTGATTCGACAGTCAAGTGTGATCCTTATGGAATCCGCGCCCGATGATGTGCAGCCTGCTGATGTTACGGCCGCGCTGATGTCGATCGACGGCGTTACGAACGTGCACGACGTTCATATCTGGCAATTGAGCGTTGGTAGTATCACCGCTACCGTGCACGTCGTATCGGAACGCGCAGGCGATGACGTCGTGCGCGACGTCCAGCAGGTGCTTCGCGAGAAGTTCGGCATTGGTCATGCAACGGTGCAGGTCGAAAGTTCACTCATGCACGATGAAGGATGTGGAGCATGCGAGTAGTTGGATTGACGCGATGGTTTGCTGCTATCGCATGTGTCGTAGCTGTTGGTGTTGGTGTAAAAATGCTCACATCGCCCTATGTGTTAGCGGATGCCATCGGTTCGATCCTGCTCGAACTTCTTGTGCCAGCATTGTTCATGGCGCATCTCGCTGACGACTTCTTCGAGCCACGTCGTGCACGCATGGTGCAGATACTCGTGATATCTGGCATTCTCCTGCTCCTTGCCACCGTTGTACTGTCGGCGCTGCTCCCGCAGCTTTCCATGCCGCTGCTGCATCTTCGTATCTGGGGGTACGTAGCGCTGCAGCTCGGCATTGTGCTTGGCGTTGTGATGCTTGGCAGCACCATGGCAATGAACTACTTGCGCGTTGCTTCTGGTCGGTTCCGTGGCATCGTGCAGCTTGTGATGATCGCGCTAGCCGCAACGATTCCGTGGGTGTCCTGGGATGTGGCTGCGACGCTAGCCGTGCTGCTCCTCAGTGTACGAGGAGCGACGCACCTGCGTGGTGCGTGACGGATGCTGACGATCAGCGCAGAATGATCCGCACCGCGGCGCGTGATGTATCGGAGGCATACCATGGGTCGTACCAACGAGCAACGATCGTCATGGTGTCACCAAGCATTGGCAATACTGGACCGATCATGGTGTTTACCTCTCCATCAAGTCGTGTGTACGACGTAGGGTTCACGGTCGGGACCGTCATATCCGTTGGTGCTAGAATAACGGATGTGTCGACGTTGACCCATTGCCCTTGATCATTCACGTTGCGACGGATGATCTTCATGATGGTGTCGCCCTTCGAGAACGACCATGTATGCGACGACTCCCACCAGATCTTTTGCTCCTGTTGAAGGGGCGAGCCATCCTCACGCGCCACTGTGCCGCGAATGCGTTGCACCGTCTGAAACCGGTCGCGCAACAGCATAAGCAGATAAAGGCCGTTGCTGTCTTGCGGAAGTTCTGGCTCTAGCGTGATGCGGTGTCGCATCGGAACGTAAGGATCGGTTCCGCTACACGCGCTGAGGACAAAGCTGCAGCAAAGCGCTGTGAGAACGATCCGTGCGGTCATACAATCCGAAACACGTCGCGGTTCTTGAGTTCTTCTGCCGAGTGCACTTGCAGTTTGCGATAGATGTTGCGAACGTGCGTTCGCACTGTTTCGACGCTGATGAAGAGCGTCGCGGCAATCTCCTTGTAGCTGCGACCCGTGACAAGGATGTGCAGGATTTGCTGCTCGCGATCCGACAACAATCCAATCGGCATTTGAGGCTTGACGATGTTGTGGAACGCTTGGATTACCTTCCGTGCGATCTGGCTACTCATTGGTGAGCCCCCTGCACGAACCTCGCGAATCGATTCAGCGAGTGCACCAGTTGCATATGCCTTGCCAAGATAGCCGACGGCACCGGCGAGAAGCGCGCTGTAAATTCTGTCGTAATCCTCGTACGCGGAAAGCACGAGAAAATCCGTTGTTGGGAGTTCTGGTCGAATGGCGGCTATCAGTGCGCTCCCGGTTGAATCGGGAAGCACAAGATCGATGATCGCAACATCCGTCGGCGTTGAAAGTAGACCTTGTCGCGCCTCGGCAGCTGTAGCTGCAGAGCCTACGACGTCGATGTCGGCTTCGCGAGCAAGCTCGGCGCAGATTGCCTCGCGCATTGCTGGATGGTCGTCAACGACGAAAACTCGAATCATGCTACCCCCTCGAAAGAACCGGTATATCCCGTTGGTGTAGAATCACATCGTGCAGACCTCAAGCCAGCTGTCCCATATGCTCGTTTGACGTCACTCAATCCCACCCACAGCTGCCTACAGCATGCGCACAGTATGCAGTGCTTATGCGCAAAACAAGCCTACGGACGAGCTACGACGATGCGTTTGTTGCACGTCGAATGTTGCGCAAAATTACCGACGAAGAAGATGGTATCTGGTTGTGTCAAAGGGTGAGAAACGTGTGAGTTTGCCCGTGGTAGAGTGCTGCGGTAACTTGTGGCGCTCTTCGTAACAGTTCGATAACGCAAGGACCTACACGTTCTATGGCCTCCTACTATAACCCCGCCGACCTCGGCAAGTTTGGTGCAATCGCAGACTTCCAACCACAGCTCGCAGAGAAGTTCTTCGCCTGGTATGGCGAGGTGTTCGCCGAAGGCGCGCTCACGCAGCGTGAGAAGTCGCTGATCGCTCTCGCGGTAGCGCACGCGGTGCAGTGTCCGTACTGCATTGATGCCTACACAACCGATAGTCTGCAGAAGGGGGCGACCGAGCAGATGATGATGGAGGCTGTGCATGTTGCGGCCGCCATTCGCGGCGGTGCATCGCTGGTGCACGGCGTGATGATGATGAACAAGGTTAACGACGTGTCGATGTAACGATGGCACTTGCTACGACCTCACTCCTTCGCCGCGGATCGGAGCTTTCAGATACGTCGTATCAGCTGCGTGTGCTTCGCTCGCACGAGGGAACGACCCATCTGCCGACGTTTACACATTCACTTCGGGCGCATGGGCTAGCCCCCTTGAAGCCGGTTGAGCCGCGCGTGTTCCAAGTGAACATGGGCAAGATGTGCAACCAGGCCTGCAAGCACTGTCACGTCGACGCCGGACCTGATCGCACCGAGATTATGTCGCGTGAGACGCTCGAGCAGTGTCGTACGTTCCTTGCGGCGACGTCGATCCCTGTGGTCGATCTTACAGGGGGCGCCCCAGAGATGAACCCGCACTTCCGATGGTTCGTCGACGAAGTCGTGAAGCTTGGTCGCACCGTGATGGTGCGGTGTAATCTGACCATTATCGTGGCGAATCCGAAGTACAACGACTTACCGCAGTTCTACGCAGAGCGCGGCGTCCACGTTGTGTCGTCGCTCCCATTCTACGATGCAGCGCACACGGATCGTCAGCGCGGCGGTGGCGTGTTTGATGACTCGATTGCAGCGATGCGCATGCTGAACGATGCGGGGTATGCGCAGCCTGATAGCGGGCTGCTGCTCGACCTTGTGTACAATCCTGTTGGTGCAATTCTGCCCGGACCCCAAGCACTGCTCGAACGCGATTTCAAGCGTGCGCTGTCGACAAAGCATAGCGTGCAGTTCAATTCGCTGATCTGCATCACGAATATGCCCATCTCACGCTTCCTCGAGTTCCTGATTTCTCGCGGACTCTACGAGCAGTACATGCAAACACTCGTGCAAGCGTTCAATCCTGCAGCCGCGCAGGGTGTGATGTGTCGTGATACCATCTCGATCGGATGGGACGGCATGGTATACGATTGCGACTTTAATCAAATGCTCGATCTGCCTGTGGCGTGCTCTACAACGCATATCGCATCGCTGACACCAGAGCAGCTATGTGCGCGCACGATCGTTGTCGACCAGCATTGCTACGGCTGCACAGCAGGCGCAGGATCGAGCTGTGGAGGGCAACTCGCATGAGCGTGCATCGGTGTGGATGGTGCGAGAAGGACGAACTGTACATCCAGTATCACGATCGTGAATGGGGCGTACCAGTACACGATGAACGTACGTTGTTCGAGTTCCTCATTCTCGAAACCATGCAGGCCGGACTCAGCTGGCATACGGTGCTCAAGAAGCGTGAAGCATTTCGTTCGGCATATAACAACTTCGATGTCAACACCGTTGCGCGCTTCACGTCCAACGATGTTGAACGCCTGATGCTCGACGCTGGCATTATTCGCAATCGTGCGAAAATCACTGCATCCATCACCAATGCCCAAGCCTTTCTGCGCGTTGCGGAAGAATGGGGCAGCTTCGACGCGTATATCTGGAACTTCGTCGATGGTCGACCAGTTGTCAATGCCTGGTCAGCGCTTTCCCAACTTCCTGCTACAACCCCATTGAGTGATCGCATCTCAAAGGATCTTCGTGCACGCGGCTTCTCGTTTGTCGGCAGTACCGTGGTGTATGCGCACATGCAAGCAACAGGGATGGTGAACGACCATCTTACATCGTGCTTTCGCTATGCAGAGGTGCAGCAATGATCGACATCCTTATAGACCTCGGCATTCTGTGCGCCGGCATCATCGGCATGGAGTTCTTCGTTATTGCATTCCACCGCTACGTGATGCACGGTGTTTTGTGGCGCATTCACCACTCGCATCATGTGCCAACGAAGCATCCACTTGAACTCAACGATGTGTTTGTGGCATTCTTCATGAGCATTGCTCTCACGCTTATCCTGATAGGGGGCTTCACCGCCTGGACGTTTTGGGTTGGCGCTGGCGTGGCGGTGTATGGTATGGCCTACTTCGTGATGCACGACATGATCATACATAAGCGGTTCTTACGTCAGCCCCTTCCATCGAACAGGTATCTCCAGGCCGTGCATCGCATGCACATGGCACATCACCGCCATGTGAGCAACGACACTGGTGAAGCGTATGGGATGTTCCTTGTGTGGCCGCGCTACTGGAACCGTTCAGCGGCATGATGATGCACGCATCCGTCTGCATTGTGATGTGCAAAGCACCCGAGCTCGGGAAGGTCAAAACACGACTTGCTGCAGAGATCGGCAATGCGCAAGCACTGCGTGTGTATCAAGCACTGCTAGGCATCACGCTGCACGCAGCCACGTCTTCCACATGGGATACAGTCCTCGCCATTGATGGCGATCACTCGTGTATGCCAGAGCATCCACATCGTACTATCGCGCAGCGAGGCGACGAACTCGGCATCCGCATCTGCAATGCCATCAATGATGCCGGCAACTACGAACGCATTGTCGTGATTGGTGCAGATGCGCCATGTGTTACACATCACCATATCGCGCGAGCATTCCACGCACTTGACACACACGACGTCGTGCTAGGCCCTGCCGCTGACGGCGGCTATTGGCTCATCGGCATGCGGCAGCTCCATCCCGACCTCTTCGCCGATATCCCATGGAGCACCGATCGCGTGCTCATGCGCACGCTTGAGCGCTGCGAACAACGCGCTCTCGCTGTCGCGTTCCTCGAAACACTCTCCGACATCGACGTGCGTGCGGATCTGGATCAGCTAATGCCTGGCACGATGTAGTTTGCATCCATGCGTATCGCAATCATTGGTAACGGCAGGGCAGGATCGTCGGCAGCACGTGTCCTTCGGGAGACGTATGGCTGCGAGGTAGACGTGTTTTCCGACGAGGGGGCGTTGCATTATTCGCGACCGGCGCTGATGTATGTGTCGATGGGTGTCGTTGACGCGTCAGCAGTTGTTGCGGCACTCCCCGATGCGCAGCACCGCACAATCGGCAGCCTTGATGAGCTCGATGGATACGACGCCATTGTGATCGCTACTGGCTCGATGCCCGCGCTTCCAGGTTGGTGCGCGATGGTCGATGAACACGTCCAGTGTTACACGCAATGGAGCGATGTTGCACGTCTTGAGCATGCGATTGTATCGAAGAAGCGATGCGTGATTATTGGAGGTGGACTGCTTGGAGCAGAAGTCGCGGAGGTTTTGCATCATCACTCTGCAGATTATCAATGGCTATTGCGTGACGGCGGCGTGTTCGCTGATGTTCTTCCTCGGGAAGAGACGGAACTCATCACGCGACACATGCAGGGTGACGGTATTCGCATGACACTCAGTGCAGACGTTGTATCGATCGTACGTGAAGGCACTCGTGTGACGGGAGTGCAGTTAAACTCGGGCGAGATCGTTCCATGCGATCATGTCGTCATGGCCACGGGTGCTCGTCCGTCGATTGCATTGGCACAGCGTGCTGGAGTATCGACTGATGTGGGCATCGTCGTCGATGCGTCGTTTCGAACGTCGCGACCCAACACCTACGCCGTTGGCGATTGTGCGCAGCCGCCATGGGGTTTGCGCGCTACGTGGCACGATGCACGTGCGCAGGGCGAACATGTAGCACATGTGATTGCCGGCTCAGTATCGGCGTTTGTGCCACGCCTTGCGTCGATGCAGGCGAAGTTTCTCCGCAAAGAGTGGTACTCCGTTGGTGCGATCGATGCATCAACGTCATCATGGTATTGGGAAGATCCGGTTCATCAGCGTAGCGCACGGTTGCACTACATCGATAACATCCTTGTAGGTGTGCAAACGGTAGGCGTGCGACTGAACCGCGAGGTATGTGAGGATTGGATTCGTCAAGCTCGTACCGTGGACGCCGTGCGTGGTATGTTTGCGCATGCCGTCGTCGATCCAGAGTTCACACCGAAGGTGACGCTATGAACCTCGTGCAGATCACACTCCCTGATGCGCCGACGCGCTCGCCGTGGTCATTGCGCTATCGAGGTGTCGCATCATATGCGCTAGCGCTTGTACTCACTGCACTCTACGTCTGTATCTACTGGTTCCCTGAGGCGCTTGCGCCCCTTATCCAACTCCTCGATCCACTCGCTATCAGTGTTCGTGGTGCGGTTGCTGATCAGTGGTTCCTCTACGGGACACTCTACACGGCAGCGGTGCTGATCATGGGCATGCGTATGCTGGTGAAGTACCGACACGAGCGGTATCACGTCTATCGCACAAGCGTGTTGATGGTCGTGCAGCTTGTGTTCGCCTATCTGTTGCCTGCAACGTTCGAGCGTATGGGACATCAGGCGTTGTACGTGACGTATTTCTGGCCCCTTAAGCCAGAGTATCTGTTTCCAGGATCGATCGATGTATTGCTCACGAACGCAGACCGACTCTATGTGTTCGTTGGATGGTGGATGGTGCTGTGCACGTTTGTAGCAACACCAGTGCTGACGTATTACTTCGGGAAGCGATGGTATTGCTCGTGGGTGTGCGGATGCGGCGCGCTGGCCGAGACGGCAGGGGATCCGTTTCGACATCTCAGTAGCAAGAGCGATCGATCGTGGAAGCTCGAACGATGGCTGATCTACTCGGTGCTTGTCTGCATCGTTGTCGTCACAGGATTGCTGTGGTGGGCCAACGGTAGCAGCAATGCGTCTATTACACGTGCGGCACAGGTGGCGAACCGCTGGTATGGATTTGCAATTGGTGCGGTGTTCTCAGGAGTGATTGGTGTTGGGTTCTATCCGCTCCTCGGATCCCGCATCTGGTGTCGCTTTGGCTGTCCTATGGCTGCTGTGCTGGGCATTCTTCAGAAGTATGCATCGCGCTTCCGCATAACGGTGCAGAAGGATCAGTGCATTTCGTGTGGCAACTGCAGCACGAATTGCGAGATGGGTATAGATGTGCAGCAGTACGCAGAGCGCGGCGAGACGTTCACCCGCGCATCGTGCGTGGGGTGTGGTGTCTGCTCGAGTGTGTGTCCGCGTGGTGTGCTACGCCTTGATCAGCGATAGAAGCCGCGAGCATCCTTCTTCATCTGCACCAGCTCAGTCTTGAGCAGGTACATCATGTGTCCGGCCGCGTAATACGACATCTGCACGTTCTTCGTGAGCGGTTGGGGGATGCCCATGTGCTCAAAGGTGTACTCGGCGCCGTAGAACGGTGTAGCGAGATCGTAGTAGCCGTTGAGTACCCATACACGCAGATCAGGATTCATCTGCATTGCATTGCGCAGCTTTGGCGCAACGTTGAGGTACTCGTTCTGTGCATTACTGTAATCCCATGGCCAGACGCGTCCTGTAAGAACTTCATAGGGGAGTGTCGTTTTGACGTTGAGTTCACGACCGAGGTAGTCGTTGATACACGTTGAGAAGCATCCTGCGATCGTTGGGTGATGTGATGGATCACGTTCCATCGACTCACCAAGACGATCAGCAATCGTGCCCGTGTAGCGGCTGTCGAAGCGACCGATCACTTGCCCCTTATCACGGAGCAGCTCTTGGCAGAAGCGGAAGATGATCGGACGGAGTTCTGCTTTGTCGATGTACTCTTCGCGCAGACCCGTGAACTGCGCAATGCGCGTGATCATTGCTGCGCGTTCGGCAGACGTTAGGCGCGTACCCTTCATGAGGGCAGTTGTGTAATCATTGATGGCGAACTCGCGCGCTTCTGTAACCACTTGCTCGAGCGTTTTCGCTTGCATGGCAGGGGAGAGGCGCTTGTGGTACCATGCAGTAGCTGCGTATGTCGGCAAGAATGTTGCGAACGGCAGATCGTTGCCGTCAGCAAAGTCGATCGACTGGAAGTTCAGCACCGCGCTTACGAGGATAACCCCGTTAAGGTACATGCCGTAGCGATTCTGCAGATGCTCCGATAATCCACTCGCGCGTGTTGTGCCATAGGATTCGCCGATCAAGTACTTCGGTGACGCCCAGCGCTTATTGTCCGATGTCCATCGACGAATAAATTCGCCAACTGATTCGATGTCTTGATTGTATCCGTGAAACTGCTTGGCGTCCTTCTCATCGCTTGCGCGCGAGAAGCCTGTGCTCACAGGATCGATAAACACAAGGTCTGTGAGGTCGAGCCATGACTGGTCGTTATCGACCAGCTTGTATGGTGGTGGAAGCGTTGTGCCATCGTCATTCATTGCTACGCGACGTGGTCCGAGAACGCCCAAGTGCAGCCATACACTCGACGAGCCGGGTCCGCCATTGAATGAAAACGTCAGCGGACGTGATGCAGGATCCTTTACACCTGTGCGTGTGTAGGCGATGAAGAACACCTTGGCACGGGGCGTACCATCTTCCTTCAGCATCGTCAGGTGTCCTGCCGTTGCCTGATACTCGACGCGCTGACCGTCGATCACCACGCTATGGGATGTCGTGACGGGATCCTGGAAGATTGCGGCCTTTGTCGAGAGGGAATCAGCAGCGGAGGCAATCGTGCATGCAGCGCATGCCAGGACAACAAGAACGACGCAACGAATGAAGGCTGTGAGCATAACGTGTACGTGAAGTGATGTGCAATGATGTTACGGTGCTATTGGCGCGCGGAACTCGTCGATGAACGGTGAAACGTCGTCGAACAGACCCGACATTGATTCCGTGTGGATGTACTTGGCGACTTCCTGCATGCTGCCTGTCTCGCGGAACACGCGGAGCTGGCGATCGGCGCCCGAGCCATTCTCGAGAATGCTGTAGACGTACTCAAGATCTTTCCGTGATCCGAGATCGTCCACGACGTCGTCGACAAAGGCAAGCAATTCAAGGATCAGTGCGCGAGCAGACATCTCGCGCTGGCGTCCGAAGTCGATAAGCTTTCCATCCAGACCGTACCGTGCTGCGCGCCACTTGTTTTCCATCAACAAACTGCGTCGATACGGACGGAACGAGAGGTTCTTCTCATACAGCGAGAACAGCTTCGCTGCTATGGCCTGACACAGTGCAGCAATCGCAACGGTTTCCTCTACACGCATTGGCAGATCGCAGATGCGAACTTCCAACGTAGGGAAGTGTGGGTGCGGACGAATGTCCCACCAGATGCGCTTTGGGTTGTCGATACAGCCTGTTTGAATCAGCAGCTGCGTGTACGATTCATACTCGCGCCAGCTTGCAAACGAGTCTGGCAAGCCTGTGCGTGGGAACCGCTCAAACACCTTCGAGCGATACGACTTCAGTCCGGAGTCGAGTCCCTCCCAAAACGGTGAGTTGGCAGAGATTGCCAGCACGTGCGGCATGAAGTATCGCATCTCATTCATCAGCTGAATCTGCGTCTCGCGATTCTCGATGCCGATGTGAATGTGCATGCCGAAGATCAGCATCGACCGTGCGAGCATCTGCATGTCTTCGACCATCGTCTTGTAGCGCTCATCGGGATAAATGTCTTGGTCCTGCCAGCGAGCATACGGGTGTGTGCTCGCCGCACCAATCAGCACGTTGTTCTGCTTAGCAAGATGAGCGACGATCGAGCGGATCTTCCGCACTTCGAATCCCGCCTCGGTGGTGTTGCGACAAATGCCGGTTCCAATCTCGAGCATTGAACCATGCATTTCGGGTTTGATGTGCTCGTGGAGCACTGCCTGCCCCTTACTCAGCAGACCCATTGTTACGTGCGATTTAAGATCGTACGTCGAGGGGTCGAGCACCATGTACTCTTCCTCGATCCCGAGCGTAAAGCTCGGTCGTTCATAGGGGTTGCTGGGATCGAAACTTACACCAATATCATCGCCGGCCATGTTTTCCTCTTGCGGGTTGCTGCATCGAAGATACAGGTTTGTTAGCTCGACGTGCAACCAACGGCCCCGATGTTCGTCGTAATATTGGCTATGCCTGAATTCAGTATCGAAGGAAACGGTCGTCTCGAGAAGACGGCCGTCTACTACAACGGTGAACAGCTCGACGGAGTGCGTGAGGTGTTCCTCAACATCGACGAGCAAGGAACATTCGACGCCCTACTCATGTATGTGGGCACGGATGGACGCTCGTATACAAAGAGCATCTTCACCGACTATCTCGAGAACGTGCGCACAGAGCCGCCGGGATTCACCGAGGAAGAGGCACGTCAGCTGTCGATGCTTACCGTCATCAGCGACGGCGATCTCGAATCAACTGTGCTCGCGCGGAACAACGAAGAGCAGTTCGGTGTGGTGAGCCTGTTCGTGCACATCAAGGCGCCGAACGTTCCTGAAGGGGGCGGACTACGCGCATTCTTCGGAGGATCGAAGCAGATCCCCGATGCAACAGAGTTTCGCGCGGAGATCGTCTACCGCGAAGACAATGGACAACTGACGACAGAAGGAGTGTTTTAACGATGCGACCACTACAACGTATGGGCTTGATTGCAGCGCTTGCTGCACTTGTCTTGATGATTCTCCCACTCGATGCGCTTGCGCAACGTCGCGGAGGGGGCTCGTTTGGCGGCAGCCGCGGACGTGGATTTTCGGCCCCTCGTTCGTCGCCTCGTGGATCGTTCGGAGGATCGCGTGGTTCGTCGCGTGCAACACCGCCGCGCAATACGCGCGACGGCAGCGCTAGTCGCTTTGGCAATGCACCAACGATGCGCAATTCGTTTGGTGGATCACGGTTGAATTCTTCTGGTGATTACGTTGGTCGCTACGGTGCGCCACGCGCCACAGAGCGCCGCACATTCCAAGGTGCGAATGGTCCGGCGAACTATACGATTAATCGTTACGGCGGCATGGGCGACGGCTTCATGATGGGCTACATGCTTGGTAGCATCCCATGGTACTGGTCGATGCCGTTTCACCCAGCATTCTACTTCTCGCGTCCTGCCACCGTTGTGAATCCCGATGGTACAACGGGCGTCTACCCCGGCACGTTTCAGTGGGGCACGCTCTTTATGACGGTACTTGTTGTAGGGGGCTTGCTGTTCATCGGATATGTATGGCTCCGAAATCGTCGCCGTCGTATGGCGTATACGACAACCGGGACGATGGCCGCGTCGTATGACGATGACCAACGTCCCGGAGCGCAAAGTTCGTTTATGTAATCGTTACCGCTGGATCACGATCGGCATCGTGCGCATACCTGCGCCGTGCATCATGACAAGCGTGTACATGCCTTGCGGGAGTGAACGCACATCAATGTGCGTGTCGCCAGCCTGTACATCATAGCGAGCAACGAGTTCACCTGTTGCGTTCACCAAGCTGACCGACATCGGGACGTACGCACGTACGCTGAGCTCGGTTGTCGCTGGATTCGGCCATGCTGTTGCTGCACCCATTGCAAGTACGTCTTCCGCAACAGATACTGGCGGTGTGACGATTGCCGTGAGTGCGAGTTCGACAACCGACGGTGTGCCGTCTGATGTCATGCGCAGCTTGCCGTTGTACGTGCCCGGTGTTGTGCCCGAGCAACGGAGTGGAATGCTGATGCTACCGCCGGCGGTAATCGTTGTCTTTGGTGATGATGTGATGACAAAGGCATCTGTCGGTGTCGAGCCTTCGGAGACAGTCTCGAACTTCGTTACCGTAATGTCTGATGTGCCATTATTGCGCACCGATGCTGTGCGCGTCTTGTTCTGTCCGGATTCCATGGAACCGAAGTTGAGCAGTGTCGATGTGAACTCTGGAAGCTTTGTACCGTTCGGACCTGCATAGCGGTATTCAAGTTGTCCGAGAGTGGTGCCAGCAACGAACAGCGTCGGACGTGTTGTCGTGATTGCGCGTGTTGTTGCGACTGTGCCGGCGCTCATCGACAGAATTGTTTGCCATGCACCACCGTTGTTGTCGGACCCAAGCACTTCGCCACTGCTTCCAATCAGAAGGTGATGTCCAGTGTTTGCATTCACAGTCACCGGTGTAACGCCGAGGTTGAGGTCTGCCGCGCCTGCACGCCAGTTTGCACCGCCATTGACGGACGATGCGATACGGAACGGAGCGTCGTTGCTGAGGCCTGTTCGATAGAGTGCGATACCGTTTGTGCTGTCGCGGAAGGCAAGACCAACGATTGATGCGCCGCTCACACCGAGTGACCCTTGTGCCCAGGTTTGCCCCTTATTCAGCGAGTAAATCACACGATTCGTTGATGTGGCAAACCAGATTGCATCGCCGCGCCACGACGTAGCACCGCGCACAATACGTTCGCTGCCCGTTGAGAGTGGGGCGGTTCCTACGGCCGTCCAGGCAGCGCCACCATTAGTTGTGCGAACAACGCCAAACTTGCCAGAGACCGGATTGCCCACAGCGATACCGTTGCTTGCATCAAACATGAAGATGCCTTCGACTGATGCCAGGTTGGTGCTGACGTTTACGCCGTTCCAACTTGAGCCGCCGTTCGTTGTGCGGCTGATGGTTGGCACGTTATTGCTGAGTCCGCCAATCAATGCGGTCGTTGAGCTCACAGCGCGAATCGTCGTCGGCACGAATGGAGGTGTGACGTAGCCACCTGATCCGCTTGCCGTAACGCGCACCATGATGCGCTGACCAAAGATCGTACCCGCAGCGTACATGGTACGATCAGTGCTCACATCAATCTGGTTCCAGCTTGCTCCGGCCTGATCGACGATGCTTGTGTACGAGTTATTCGTCGGAAGATCAACAGGAACGTAGATCGAGGCATAGTTCGCATATGTTCCACTGGCGATGCGGAGTCCAACACCAACTTCGCTCTTGTACCATGGGTATGATGCCTTGAGCTGGATGTCGAACGTGCCGCTGACTTCGCCGTTGCGCGCAATGTTGCCAAGTGAAATCGTTGGCGTGCCGAAGTACGTGACGTTCGGATCGAGCATCACAGGCGTGATGATCACATTCGATGCATCGTGGAGCACATTCTTCACGGTGAAACGCACTGTTGTGCGTTCGTACGACGAGATCTTGCCACTGATTGAACCACCGATGGCGAGCTCCTTCATCACCAAGCCAGGCATGCGCTCACCACTTGTGAACGATGCATTGACCTTTACTGCGCGCTCTGCGTTGACACGTCCCCAATAGAGCGGGCGTGTGTCGAAGTTCACCCCGATGAGTGGGTCGACTGTGCCGCGGATTTGCGCGCGAATCATTTCCGGTGTCCAGTCCGGGTGAACAGCCTTTACAAGACCAGCGATGCCAGCAGTGAGTGGCGACGAGAAGGATGTTCCAGATAGCGCGCGATACTGATTGTTTGGGTACGTACTCAGGATGTTTTCGCCTGGAGCGTAGACATCAACATTGCGGCCGTAGTTCGAGAAGCCCGAGACGCGATCAGCTGCAGTGCTTGCGCCCACGCTGAGCACACCATCAAGGCTTGCTGGTGATTGCAGATAGAGATCGTTGTTGAGTCCGTCGTTGCCCGATGCAGCAACAACGAGAGAGCCCTTGGCCGTTGCGTAGTCTACGATGTCCTGTGCAGCTGGATCAATGCCAGGTCCGCCCCATGAGCAATTGATAATGTGCGCGCCGAGATCTGCAGCGTATGCGATCGCGTCGTACCCACGCAGAATGCCGCCAAAGTTTGGATTGTCAGAACCGCACTTGATCGCAATGATGCGACAGTTGAAGCCAGCGCCAGCAACACCCTTGCCGTTATTCGTTGAAGCAGAAGCACAGCCACCGACGACTGTGCCGTGTGATGTGCCGTCGTTGATGGTGCCGCCAGGTGCAGGATCATTGTCTGGTCGCACGATGCCTTGTTGAGCGTCGGCAGCGGAAATGTTGCCGACGAAGTCCCAACCACGCACGTCATCGACAAGTCCGTTCTTGTCGTCGTCGATGCTGTTGTTTGGGATCTCCTTAGGATTCGTCCAGATGTTAGCAGACAGGTCCTCGTGCTTCCAGTCCGTGCCTGAGTCGATGATTGCGATGACAACTGAGCTTGCGCCCTTTGTGACATCCCATGCCTTGTCGACCTTCATCAGGCCCATCCACGTTTGGGTGCTGTAGCGCGGATCGTTCGGCGTGAAGCTCAACCGATGAATCGGCATTGGTACAGCGTACTCAACGTCTGGGTTGTCCATCAGGCGAGCGCATACATCGAATGGGTCTGTGCCTGCATCGTACCGCACCGAATACATGCGATCGAGTCCGATCGTTGTCGCAACCGCTGCATCTGCAACGGTCGGGAACATTGAATTGACCTCCTGAAGGTTCAGGTTCATGAGGTCGCGGTTGACGGGGCTCGACATCAATGTCTGGTGTTGTCGTGCTACGCCATGGGGCTGGCGGGTTTTGACGATGATCATGCCTGGAACGTAGGTTCCGGGTGCAGGGCGCTGGACAACAATATCGCGTGCCGAGCGGCTCACGCCATTGGGTAACCCTATGGCATCTCTGCGGATACGGTAGGCGTCCTGTCCTGGCAGAAGGCCCGCCAACGACGTGCCAACGAGAAGGATAAGTGAAAAGCAGGCGGTGATTAAACGTTCGGTCATGGGGATGTGTCCAACGTGGTATTGCAGCAATGGCATGAAAACTGCCTGCATGTTACTGAAAGCCAGGATTTTCTGCTTGTGTGATTTTTTTCGGAAAAGCCTGTAACCAAGCAGTCGGGTTTGGTTTCTTCCTGAGGTACATGGACTGAACACCCGGTACGCACCAAGGCAAGACATTTCGTTTCACTACAGTATTCTTTGGAGTTTCCCATGACAACGCGCAATCTGATGACGAGTCTCTTCGTCGCGACGATGGCAGCGGTTTCGTTTGGCCTCACGGCTTGCTCGGACAACGGTGTAACGCCGGTCGACCCAGCAGGAATCCGTGTAGACATGTCGACATCGTTCGACCTCAATGCATTTCCGACAGAGTTCGCTGATGCTTCACTTGATCAGCCAATGATGGAGCGTCCAGATCCAAACAAGGGTCGCCCAGTTCGCACACCGTTCGGTGATCTCCTCCGCCGTCTGAACCTCTCTCCTGAGCAAACGACAGCAGTGAATGCACTTCTCGCATCGCACAATGACTGTGTGAAGGCTGCTCTCGAAGCACTCCGCGCTGCTGAGAAGGCAATCATTGACGCAGCAAAGGCTGAAGAAAAGGCAATCAAGCAGCAAGTCAAGGACAGCGTAATCACACGTGACGAAGCTCGCACACAACTCCGCGCCCTCAACCAGCGCACACGTGAAGCACTCAAGGCACTTCCAGGTCGTGAGGAAGCTCGTGCAGCCGTGAAGGCATGTGACGATGCATTCATCGCAGCACTCCGTGGTCTCCTCACTGAGACGCAAGTAACGGTCCTCGACGCATGGCTTTCAAGCCGCGTTGGCGGCGGTAAGGGTCCACGTGGTGGCGACAGCACAGGCACTGGCGACAAGGGTCCACGCGGCGGCGACAGCACTGGCAACGGTGGTCGCGGTCCAAATGGTGGTCGCGGCGGTCGCGGCTAATTCTCTCGCGAAATCTTCACCTCGATGCCCATCGTCACTCGCTGGCGATGGGCATCGTCGTATTTTGCCGCATGATAGGTTCACTGTTTGCCCGTATAGGCCGGCTCTCGCTGGCATTTCTTGCCGAAGTCGGGCAGATCGTCCTTCTGGTCATGGGGATCGTACGCTATATCCCACGCGTGTTCCGCGACCGTGCGCTGGTGCTTGAGCAGATGAAGATCGTCGGATCGGACTCGCTGCCCCTTGTGATCCTCGTGGGCTCCTTCACGGGAGCCATTGCTGCGTTGCAAGCCACGAACCTCTTTGCAAAGTTTAACCTCATCGGCATCGCACGTCCGTTCATTGGTGGTTCGATTGCCACGGTGGTATTTACCGAGCTCACACCTGTGCTCACCGCCCTTGTGATTGCTGGACGTGTAGGTGGGGCAATCGCGGCGCAGATTGGTACGATGAAGGTGTCAGAGCAGATTGATGCTCTGGACATGATGGCCATCGATAAGGATCGCTATCTCGGAATGCCACGGGTGATGGCGGCCATTACGATGATGCCGGTGCTCGCCGTCTTCTCGAGTGTCGTGGCGCTGGTTGGCGCATATGTGCTGACGAACTTTATGTTTGACTTTAGTCTGAGCACCTTTTTTACCTCGGTGCAGACGTTTTTCAATCTCGGCGAGATAGCTCGCGGACTGCTTAAGTCCCTTGTATTCGGAGGCTTTACGGCGCTGATCGGCGTCCACGTTGGCTTCCGTACCGAAGGCGGTGCCGAAGGAGTTGGCAACTCCACAGTGCGCGCATTTACCATCTCGGCGGCCAGCATCCTGGTCATTGATGCCCTGTTTGGCGTCATCCTCTAAGCGCGTTCTGCCATCCTGACAGATTTAGGCAAAGATTGGCAGACGTCTTGCCAATCTTTCACTTGACACTCGCCCCTTGTCCCTCTAATTTCGCGTCCCCATTGATACTGTTAGCACTCACACACGAAGAGTGCTATCGTGTTCGTCACTGGCGTTCGTTGAACTCAACCACATTTCATTGATTGGAGGATTCCATGAATCTCACACCATTGCACGACCGCGTATTGGTCAAGGCAGCGGAAGCTGAAGAAGTAACAAAGGGTGGCATCATCATTCCTGACACGGCGAAGGAAAAGCCGATGCAGGGTGAGGTTGTTGCTGTTGGTAACGGCAAGCAATCAGAAGATGGCAAGGTCACGCCACTTCAAGTGAAGGTGGGCGACAAGGTGCTCTACGGCAAGTATGCCGGTACAGAGATCAACGTCGACGGTGGCGAGTATTTGATCATGCGCGAAGCAGACATCTTCGCAATCATCAAGTAATCCGACATCACACGAATTCCATTCGCAACACAATCACACAGGAATACATCAATGGCAAGCAAGATCATAACGTTTGATGTCGATGCACGTGCTGCCCTCAAGCGCGGCGTCGATCAACTCGCAGATGCAGTGAAGGTGACACTTGGACCAAAGGGTCGCAACGTTGTCATCGACAAGAAGTTCGGCGCTCCAACCATCACCAAGGACGGTGTTACGGTTGCAAAGGAAGTTGAACTCGAAGATCCAATCGAGAACCTTGGCGCATCGATGGTGCGTGAAGTTGCATCGAAGACAAGCGACATTGCAGGTGACGGAACAACAACAGCAACGGTGCTTGCACAAGCAATCGTTGCGGAAGGTTTGAAGAACGTCACAGCTGGTGCAAACCCAATGGACCTCAAGCGCGGCATCGACATGGCAGTAACAGCCATTCACGAAGGACTGCGCGAACTCTCACGTCCAGTCCCTGGCAAGAAGGAAATCGCACAAGTCGGTACGATCTCTGCGAACAACGATCCAACGATCGGCAACCTGATTGCTGACGCAATGGACAAGGTTGGTAAGGACGGCGTGATCACGGTTGAAGAGGCAAAGGGCACAGAGACATCGATGGATGTCGTTGAAGGTATGCAGTTCGATCGTGGCTACCTTTCGCCATACTTCGTCACAGACGCCGACACAATGGAGTGTGTGCTCGAGAACCCATACATCCTGATCCACGACAAGAAGATTGGCGCAATCAAGGATCTTCTCCCGGTCCTCGAAAAGACAGCACAATCAGGTCGCGGTCTGCTCATCATCGCAGAAGACATCGAAGGCGAAGCACTCGCAACACTCGTTGTGAACCGTCTCCGTGGCACACTCAAGATCGCAGCTGTCAAGGCACCAGGATTCGGTGATCGTCGCAAGGCGATGCTCGAAGACATCGCAGTGCTCACAGGCGGCACTGTGATCTCGGAAGAAAAGGGCTTCAAGCTCGAGAGCGCAACGCTTCAGCACCTCGGTACTGCAAAGCGCGTTGCAATCGACAAGGACAACACAACGATCGTTGAAGGGGCTGGCAGCTCGGACGACATCAAGAAGCGCATCAACGAAATCAAGTCGCAAATCGAAAAGACAACAAGCGACTACGATCGTGAAAAGCTTCAAGAGCGTCTTGCAAAGCTCTCCGGCGGTGTTGCTGTGCTCAAGATCGGTGCAGCGACAGAAGTTGAAATGAAGGAGAAGAAGGCACGCGTCGAGGACGCACTCCATGCAACACGCGCTGCTGTTGAAGAAGGAATCGTGCCTGGTGGTGGTGTTGCATACCTGCGTACACTCGGCAAGCTCGATTCACTCAAGACAGAAAACAACGATCAGCTCACGGGTATCAATATCATCCGTCGTGCCGTTGAAGCGCCGATCCGCCAGATCCTCTCGAACGCAGGTCTCGAAGGTTCCGTGATCGTTGCCAAGATCAAGGAAGGCACAGGCACATACGGATTCAATGCCTATGCTGAGAAGTTCGAAGATCTTCTCGAAGCCGGTGTGATCGACCCTACGAAGGTGAGCCGTGTTGCTCTTGAGAATGCAGCATCTGTTGCATCGCTCCTGATCACAACGGAAGCCACGATCGTTGAGCGTCCAGAGAAGGAAAAGGCTGCGCCAATGCCACACGGCGGCGGCATGGATATGTACTAAGCCGAACCGACTGAGATTTTTCTCGCCGCCAGATGTTCCGCATGGAGCATCTGGCGGTTCTTTTTTGTATTTACGCGCATGATCTCTCCTGCCATACGACGAGTTCTTGGAAGCATTACGGGCGTTGTAACGGCCATGGCCGTGATTCTGATCGTGGAAAATGTCGGACACATGCTTGCGGGTGGACCGGCAATGCCCGATGTGAACAATCCTGATGCCGTCGCTGCATACGCTGCATCACTGCCACTCGGATCGCTACTGTCCGTGCTCATTGCATGGGTCGGCGGCACCGCGGCCGGCGTCGTTGCAGGATTCCGCATTGCTGCTGGACGCCCGATGCTTATCGCGAGCATTGTTGGTGCGGTGGTTCTGCTCGGAGCCGTCATGCAGGTCCTGCAGTTCCCACACCCCACCTGGCTGGTGGTGTCGAGTATGATCGGAATCCCGGTGGCCGCCTTCCTCACCGCACGTGCGATGCAGCGATAGGTACCACGCATTTTTCTTAGCTTACCACTGAACACAGACTACGGTTTTTCTACACGCCCTTCCAATGCAGTACGTCGACGCACATACGCATCGCAGATCACCACAAGAGGCTGTTACCTCGCTGGTTAACATTCGTATCACGAGCGCCACAGAGGTGTTCGAAACAGATGGGATCTGTACGGTTGGTCTCCACCCGTGGGATGTCACTGAAGACTGGCGCGATGCCATCGATATCGTTGAAGAGCTCAGTGGTGAAGAGCTTGTGGTTGGCATTGGTGAGTGCGGACTCGACCGCGCGGGTAATGCTCCGTGGATTCATCAGGTTGATGCATTCGAATACGTCGCAGATCTCGTTGAGCGTGTCTCGAAGCCGCTCGTGATCCATTGCGTGAAAGCACACGATGAGCTGCTTCGCGTCCATAAATTCATCGACCCAGTTCAACCATGGGTGTTGCACGGCTTCGTGAAGGGGGCCGACCTAGCCCGACAGTGTCTTGATGCAGGAATGATCTTGTCGTTTGGCGCGGCAGTGCTCAAAGAGTCATCGTCACTTACAGAAGCTGTGCGCCTGTGCCCAGCTGATCGGTTCCTGTTGGAGACCGATACCGACGATGTAGCAATTGAAGAAATTTATGCCGCCGTCGCAACGATGCGTGGCGTACCTCTTGAGGAACTATGCGCGACCCTGCAGCAGACTTTCGATTCCGTCTTCAAGCGATGACCGATGCGGGATGGACTTCCCGCACACGTCTGCTCCTGGGTGATGAAGCTGTTGACCGTTTTGCTCGCAACCATGTCCTGATCGTAGGTATGGGAGGTGTGGGTTCGTACGCTGCTGAGTTCGTTGCGCGCGCTGGTATCGGACGTATGACCATCGTTGATGGCGACGTTGTTGATCCGTCGAACCGCAACCGTCAGTTGCCGGCACTCACCACGACGGAGGGGCTCTACAAGGTGGATGTGATGCGCGAGCGTCTGCGGTTGATCAATCCCGAACTCCAGATTGTGGCGATCAAGGAATTCGTCACACCCGACCGCATCGATCGTCTCCTCGCAGGATCCTACGATTACATCATCGATGCCATCGACTCGCTTGCACCGAAGGTGATGCTGCTAACACGTGCACATCAAAAGAACATGCGCATCGTTAGCTCGATGGGAGCCGGTGGGAAAACCGATCCATCAATGGTGCGGATCGCTGATATCGATGAAACGCAGAAGTGTAAACTCGCGCGCTTTGTGCGAAAGCGTCTACACCGTGTTGGCATTCGCACGGGAATCACAGCAGTCTACTCGCTCGAAGAAACGCAGGTAGACTCGCTCATGTTCACCGATGGCACGAATTACAAGAAGTCGGCATTCGGCACTGTGCCCTATATGCCCGCGGCCTTTGGTGGCGCGTGCGCGAGCGTTGTTATCCGCGATCTCGCGAAGCTCGCATGATCCGTCACGCACACATTGTTGGATGTGGGTTGGCCGGCTCACTCTTGATGCATGAACTGCACAAACGCAATGTGCGCGTAACGGTTACGGATCGATTCGACCCCAACTCATCATCGCACGTTGCAGCTGGGATGATCACGCCAGTAACCGGACAGCGCTTGAAGCCTACATGGCGGGGTGAAGAACTCACCGCGATTGCGCGACGCACCTACGCGGAGCTCGAAGCAGCACTGAACGTTTCGCTGTGGAAGGATTGGTCGTTGGTGCGGGTGTTCCGCTCGGAGATGATGCGAACATGGTTCGAGCAACGTCGCGACCGTGGCGAGCTCGATCATCTGAACGTTGAGGCGTTGCCATCTGGCACGCACGACGGAATCGAGATGCCGTACGGAGGATTCCGTCACGGCGGCGTAGCAACTGTGAACATGGCTGCGCTCCTCGCAGCAGTGCGCTCTGTGCATGCAGAAGTGTTCGTCGATGCCCCGGCACACGATGCCGACGTGATCGTAACGTGCACAGGTGCTGCAACACTTTCTGACCCACTCTGGTCGTGGCTGCCGATAGAACCCTCGAAGGGTGAGATCCTCGACGTACGGATCGATGGCGACCATTGCGAGTATATCCGAACGAATGGCACGTGGATTCTTCCATGTGGCGACACTGTGTTTCGCATCGGCGCAACGCACGACTGGGATGATCACGATCCTAGGCCTACGGAAGCTGCACGAGCAACACTGCTTGCCGAAGCCGCAAAGTTGGTGCAAGGCTCGATTACCGTGCTCGATCAACGCGCCGCACTTCGTCCGTCGACGAAGTATAAGCGCCCCCTGATAGGACGTCACCCGCTCGATGAGCGACAGGCAGTGTTTACCGGACTCGGCACCAAGGGGGCATTGCAGGGCCCGTGGGCGGCACACCAGATTGCCGAGCATCTCGTCAATGGAGCACCGATCGATCCTGAAGTGCACATTGCGCGGTGGTGGAAACCATGACGTCGAGCTCAATTCTCTATAGCGTTCAGACACTCCTACGGAGCGCAATTGCGCCTGGAGATGTAGTAGTTGACGCAACCGCGGGGAACGGACGGGATACGATGTTCCTTGCTGACTGTGTTGGCTCGTCGGGTGTGGTCTATGCATTTGATATTCAAGTGGCCGCGTTGCAGGCAACCGCAAGCGCAACGTCGCAACACGTGGCGCACCTGAGGTTAGTTCATGCCGGTCACCACGAGATGCTCAGTCATTTCGATCCGGCCCATGTCGGATGCGTCGCCGCCGTCGTGTTCAATCTTGGATACCTTCCTGGTGGCGATAAGGCGATCGTGACCACGTCTGAGACAACGATAACCGGCGTGGAACAAGCGCTCGAGCTTCTTCGGCCTGACGGGATGTTGGTGGTCGTCTGCTACAAGCATGACCAAGGACAGCGCGAGTATGAAGATCTCCGGACGATGCTGCAGGCGATGTCGCAGCACCGTGCAAGTGTGCTCGAATGCAACTTTATCAATCAGGTAGGGAATCCTCCGATGGCATTCGTTGTTGTCAAGCAACAATCACAGAAAGAACGATCATGAATTTCCTTGCAAGCATTCTCCTCACGGTTTTCCTCGCTATCCCTATGTCAACTGCAACATCTCTCAACGACTTTACCGTTACAACAATTGATGGCAAGCAGCGCAACCTTGCAGACTATTCTGGCAAGGTCGTTCTCGTTGTCAACGTTGCGTCATTCTGCGGTTACACAAAGCAGTACGCAACACTCGAGCAGCTGTACCTGCGATACAAGGATCAAGGTCTCGTGATCCTCGGCGTTCCAGCCAACGATTTCGGTGCGCAAGAGCCAGGCACCAATGAAGAGATCGCAGCATTCTGTTCAACGAAGTACAACGTTACCTTCCCAATGTGCGCGAAGATGGTCGTCAAGGGAAGCGATAAGGCGCCGTTGTACGCATGGCTCACAAGCGGTGGCGGCAATGCACAGCTCGCAGGCGAAGTAGGCTGGAACTTTGAGAAGTTTCTCGTCGGTAAGAACGGCGCAATCGTCTCACGCTTCAAGAGCAATGTTGAACCACTCTCATCGCAGCTCATAGCAGCGATTGAAGCAGCACTTGCAGCGAAGTAAGTGGGTTCGGTTGTCGTAGTTTTGGGGCTGTGAAGCCACTTCGTCTCAACTCGCTCCTGCATCTTCCGTACCCACTGGTGCTTGCGTCGCAATCTCCACGTCGTTCGGCGCTGCTCACACATATTGGTTTCGAGTTCACCACAGTTGTGCCCGATATCGACGAAGATGCGGTGCCGACCGATGGTGATCCGTCGGCATACGTACAACACCTTGCGCTACTCAAGGCGCAGCGCGGTGCATCGATGATTGATCACGATGCAATCGTCATTGGCTCTGACACCACCGTCGTCCTCGACGGAGTTGTACTGAACAAACCGACCGATGCAACTGATGCGCATCGTATGCTTCGTATGCTGAGCGGTCGCACACATACGGTACATACCGGACTCGCGTTGGCAACGCGGCGTGCCGCGCCGCGCCACATCTGCGTGTCGCGCGCAACAGATGTCACCTTTCGTGAACTGTCCGATGACGAGATTGCTGCCTACGTGGCAACGGGTTCGCCCCTTGACAAAGCGGGCGCATACGGCATCCAGGATGACTTCGGTGCCGTGTTTGTATCGTCGGTTCACGGCTGTTACTACACCATCGTAGGGCTGCCACTCGAACTTCTTTACACCACACTGCGCACCTTTGTTGCAGAGGACCAGCAGTGAAGAAGCGCGACGCACATCATTGGACGTTGCTCGCCCCGTGGTTGATTACGCTCGGTGTGTTCTGGGTGTATCCACTCGTGTATGCACTTGTGCTGAGCTTCTCGGAGTATCGCACACTCACGAATGAGCTCACGATCATTGGGTTCGACAACTATACCCGGGCGTTTGCCGACGAAACGTTCTGGCGTGCGCTCGGGAACACGGCTGTGTTTACCGTGGGCACAGTACCAGTTACCACAGCACTAGCGCTGTTGCTTGCTTCGGCTGTTCGACGCCAGCATCCTGCACTTGCGAGCGTCTTTCGTGCTTCGTTCTTCTTGCCATCAGTCACATCGCTCGTTGTGATTGCACTCGTCTTCACCAATCTGTATGCACGTGATGGATACGTGAACGTGCTCTGCGGAATGATGGGCGTGCCATACCCAAGCAATGGATGGTTGCTTGATCAAGGCACAGCACTTGGTGCGATCATGGCGATGGATGTGTGGATCTCAGCGGGATATTACATGGTGCTCTTCCTTGCCGGGATGGAAGCTATTCCAAAGGACCTGTACGAGGCAGCGGAGCTTGCCGGTGCAAGTCGTTGGCAGCAGTTCTGGAAGATCACCTTGCCGATGCTGCGTTCAACAATGCTGTTCGTCGTCGTGATCAACAGTATTAAGTCCTTCCAGATTTTCGTGGAAGTGTACGTGATGACTAAGGGCGGACCGCTCGGATCGACAACGACGCTCGTGTACGAGGTGTATCACCAGGCTTTCGAGCAGTCTGACTCGATGGGTTACGCATGCGCGATTGCCTATCTGATCTTCATCATCCTGCTCGCGGTGTCCTTTCTCCAAATGCGTCTACTTCGGGTGCGATCATGATTGTTGGACTCATTGCTATTGGTGTTGTTGCATATCTGATCGGGTGTGTCCCAACGGCGTGGATCGCCATGAAGCTGCGCAATGGCGCAGATATCCGCTCGGAGGGTTCTGGCAACGTTGGTGCTCGCAACGTGTATGATGTTACGGGCAGTACTGCTCTTGCGGTTGTCGTTGCCGTTATTGATGCCGTGAAGGGGGCTGCGGTGATGGCCGCAGTAATGTGGTTCCATCCCGAATCATTCTATGCAGCGGCCGTTGCAGCTGTCGCCGTCATCAGCGGTCATAATTGGAATGTGTTTCTGCGAGGTAAGGGTGGTAGGGGGCTTGCGACTGCTCTCGGAGTGTTTGCGTTGCTCAACCCGGCCTTCATCATCATCTGGGGCGCGGCCTACCTCACGGGCTACTTCGTGATCCGACGTAACATTCACATTGCAACCATTGTTGCGTGCATTGGTGCAGCGACGCTTGCATGGAGCACACCAGATAAGGCGATGACGGCGACAACGCGCATTGCCGTTGTTGATCCAACATCCATGCGCGTGCTAATTGCAGCTGTGTGTTTTGTGCTGTTTGTCCGACAGATCGAACCGGTGCGCGAGTTCTTGCGCACGTCAGGCTTTAGCGACGACGAAGAATAACGTCGTGAATCCTCTGTGCTGCTAGCACAACATCTGATTCCGCGACAACTACGAGGAGCGTTGTCAGCGTGGCACCTGCAGACACAGCAAGCACATCGCATGATGTGAGTTGTTGCATCACAACTGCTATCTGATCGGGTGTCCAATCGCCGGTATGACACACTGCGAGCACACCACATGCTGCTGGGTTCAGGTTATGCGTCTCGCTGAGTGCCGCAAATGCTTGCTCATGCTCGATGGATGTGCATCGCACAACAAGTGCACCAGTATCGAGAGCCTCAGCATCGACAACGATCGCGCCGTCGAGCCCCTTTGCCGAACGTAGATGTGCTGCGACAGACGCAGACGTCTGTACGTGATGGCAGTCACGGAGGATCGACACAGCAGCAATCTGCGGGTCTGTCGTCGCATCGTTCAACACGATGGTCGTGCCCTGTTCATTCGGTGCGAATGTGTTCAGAATGCGTACAGGGATCGATGCCGAAACAGCCGGGACAATTGTCTCGGGATGAATGACTTTTGCGCCATAGAGCGCGAGTTCGCGCACGTGCTGAAATCCAAGCGACGCGATAGGTGCTGCATCAGAAATCACACGTGGGTCGCATGTGTAGATCCCGCTTACGTCGGTCCATATCTCAATCGTTGAAGCGTTGCATGCCCAGCCTAGAATAGCTGCCGTGTAGTCCGAGCCGCCGCGTCCCAGTGTTGTGGTTCGACGATCAGACGTTGCGCCGATGAATCCCTGGGTGATGATCAGTGGTGCTGCATGTGTGCGAAGGCTCGCACACTGTGCGCGCGTCGCATCCATGTCGACCGCAGCGCTGCTATATGAAGCATCTGTGCGAATCAGATCGCGTGCATCTACAAGCACAGCATCTATGCCGTTGTGGACGCAGATCGCATGCAGGATCGTTGTGCTGAGTCGCTCGCCGAACGACACAACGGTGTCACGCGATTCGTCGGTGCACTCACCGAGAATTGCGAGCGCATCAAGGTATGTAGCAAGTTCGTCGAACAGGTGGTCTATCGCAGCGTGTGCGATGCTCGTCACGCCGATGGCTTCATCAACGATTGCGTGATGTCGCTGTCGAAGTTCGGTTTCCGTATCTGTGTCGCGATGCGCCGCCAGTGCAAGCAGGGTGTTGGTTGTGCCTGACGTAGCGGAAGCAACGGCGACCACCTGCGCATGTGATGCTATGCGACTCCGAAGAATCTCCATCACACCGAGCATAGCGCCTGCGTCGCGCACTGATGTGCCGCCGAACTTCGCAACCAGCATTATTCTTCCTCGGCGAAAAACATCGACAAGTGCTCAGCCTTCGGAACGTGCACCACAACGCGATCTTCAACGAGGGACGCAACGGCTTTCTTCGCTCGAGCGAGATCGACGCCGCGACGGTAGGCGAAGTGCCAGATATCCATTGGGCCCGTAGAGATTTCAACCGTGAGTGCCTGTTCAGGAGAGAGTGAACCACCGGCTAGGAATCGCGAGCGCACAGCTTCAACGAAGTCGGTCGACTCACGCTCGAGAAGCATCGCAGGCGTAAAGAAGTAATTGTCGACGGTCTGCAGATCGCAGATTGGGAAGGTCCCTTCTGTGCCTGTTCCGCGGAATTCCGGAAGGAATGCCAGCGATACGGCGTAGATGGATTCAGGAGTCTCCGACCATAGGTCGTTCCATACCGATGGATCAGCTTCGCGAAGCCAATCGTGAAACGCACGTTCGTGCGATGGTAGGCGCATGAGCGTCGTCGAACCAAAACGTTCGATGATCGCCGCCGCATCGTCCTCGGTCATCGTAGCGAATTCGTCGTCAGTGAACTCAACAGGCAGACCTGCGTCTGTTGCCTGTTGTGTGCGTTCAATCAAGGTCGCGCGATCGGTCATGCTGCTGCGCGCTCCTTCCGGCGCTTCAGCCAGAAGCCGAGTCCAGCCAGACCAATCAGTGCTGCTGCGATGTTCGATGCAATGCTGATTGTGCGGCCCTGCTCGAACGACGGACTTTCGTACTTGAACTCAATCGTGTGTGAACCTGCTGGCACCACGACGCCGCGGATCAGATTGTTGACCTTAATCGTTGGTGCTTTCGCACCATCGATGTAGGCTTGCCATTCGTCGTAGTACACTTCGCTTGCTACGAGCAGACGCGATGTCGACGACGTTGTGGTGATCTTCATGAATTGGTTGCTCGAGCGCGGTTCTACACGCACAGTTGCTGTTGAATCGACGCCTGCTGGGACAGCAACGCTTTCGGAAACATACGCTGTTGTGCGTGCGTTGAAATCGCCTTCGCGCAGGTGGTCAAGGATAACGCGTGGATTTGATTCTACGCGAAGCGTGTCGACAAACCAAGCGCGCGGGAGCATCGAGCGATTCTCGTACACCAGGGTCTGTCCATCTGCTGATTGAAACACCGGTGGAATGTTCTGGTACAATGGCTGATCAGCGATGATGTACTTCACATTGAGCATGTCCCAGACGAATGGGTTGTAGATCATCGAGTTGCCTGGCATTGGCTCGCGGCCAGGGCCCGGACCTGCTACGTCGAGCATGTCTTGGTAGATGCGAAGCTTTGCAGACGAATATCCGTGCACGTGCTCTACGAAATGGAATGCCCACCAGTTCGGTGTTGGCAGTCGTGTGAGGTCGGCGATGCGAGCCCCCTTCACATTTGTCGTGATGAAGTTGACAAGGTCGGTTCGTGTTTCGAACACGTTCTTTTCCGGAGAGCCCTTTTGTGGCTCGTACGGACGCTTGTCGACGCGCCAGAGGTCGACGATGAGCAGGAGGAGGAATACCGCCATGGCAATATTTGGCTTGACTGTTCCACGCACCACGAGGATGGTAAGCAGGGCAAATGCGGCAAGCACCAACGCGCTTGTGCGCGCATCGCTGCTCATCTCGGAATACGTGAGCTTTGCGCGATCATCGCGATAGCTGATGTATTGCGGATTGGAGCGTGTTTGTGCATCGACCTTCTCATCGATCGCATTCGAAACCTGCTTTGTGTAGGTTGTTTCACCGGTCGACATGAAGAGCACGAATGCGAGAGCAGCTGCGCTAGCAATGCCGAGTACCTTTACGCGCTGCTTGTTTTCAGCAGATGATGCACCATGCCACGCGACCAGCGATGAAAGGCCATAGCCTGCCAGCACAGGCACAGCAAACTGGAGCAGACATAGCGCCATCGACGGTGCGCGGAACTTGTTGAATGCCGGCACGTTGTGATAGAAGATGTCGTAGAGCAGTGGCGCGTTCTTTCCGAAGGAGAGAAGCAGCGAGAACACACCAAGCACGATGAGGAAGATCACGAATGGATCGCGGCGATAATTCCATGCGCCAATGATTGCCAGCAGGAGAACACCAATGCCCATGTAGTTGGCGGCATCGGTAAATGGCATCTGACCCCAGTAGAGATTGTCGCGCTGTTCCTTCTTCGAGCCAGGTGCTGTTACACCGAGGTTTCCAAACCCATAGTAGTTCGGGATCAGGAACGTGAGTGTTTCCTCAGGCGAGAACGACCAGTTTGTGGCGTACTCGTAATCGTTGCCGCCCGTTTGGTCAACCTGTTGTGTTTGCGACTGCACGAGTGGTGCTGATCCACGCGTCGACTCGGGTGTGTACTCGCGCGTTGCGAGGAACATATCTGCGTGTGTGCCGAGAGCAATAACGCCAGCAATAGCGAGTCCGCCCCCTGCCTTCAGCACATCAATCCATCCCTCTTTTGATACTGCACGAGCTGCGAGTTCGGTGAGCATGTAGAGTGCCGTCGCACAGCCGATGTAGAACATCATCTGTGGGTGGGTTGCGGTAACAAGCACGACCAGCGGAAGAATGAGCAGGAACAAGTTGGCGAGTGTGAATCGCTCGCGAAGTCGTTCCAGGGCGAGGAGAATCCACGGAAGCGTTGCCATCGACACGGGTTTGATGTTGTGACCGATCATAATCCACACGATCACGAACGTGCTGAACACGGCCGCAAGCGACGAGAACACGCCGACCAAACGTGCATGCCCCTTGACGCGCATCAGTGTGTAGACTCCCCAGCCGTAGATCGTATACCACATGGCCAGACGCCACGTGTCGTTTCCAGTGGCTTCGCCCAGTGTTCGTGGGATCGAGAACAGGAGCGATCCAAGCATATCCCACGAACGGTCGCCCGCAGCAAGGAACGACGCCAGCGATGGCATGCCCGAGAAAATGTAGGGAACCCACAACGGGAACTCGCCTGCATTCTTGGCTTCTTCCAAGTAGGGGATGAACGAGTAGAAGGCAAGGTTGTCACCTCCGCTCATGAAGTTCTTGCCGCCGAAGAGCGCGTCGGCAAAGAACACCACAACGGCGAGGAAGATGCCGCCATAGGCGAGAATATTCTTCCATTGGTCCTTCATGTCGGACGGGGTGCGAGACGTGGCAGATGATGCCATGGAGTCAGCTCCGAAGTAAGAGGAATTACGAGCAACAAAAGTACGTATGTTCAGGCATCACAAGTCAGCGAGGCGCGCATGATTGATCTATCGCCATACCTTACGCCACTGACCTTCGGAGATGCTGCGCATCTTCTGCGGCGTACCACGTTGAACCCCTCGTGGGACCAGATCTCACGTTGTGTTGGTCGCACGGCATCCGCCGTGGTTTCCGAGATGCTTGCCGCCAATGAGCCAGCACCTGGCGAACCTTCGTGGGCAAATGATCCGCCGGAATTCACAGACTTTGGCACGGCTGCCAAACTCTGGCCCGAGCTGCAGCAGTGGTGGGCAGACGTTGTGATCCGTCGCGCCTCGTTGCGCGAGCGCATGGTGATGCTGTGGCATAACACCTTCACCACGGACTACATCACGGCATACTATGCCCAATGGATGGTAGGACAAAGTCGCTTGCTTCGTGCGAACGCGTACGACTTCAGGGCTCTTGCTATGGGCATCATTGCTGATCCTGCGATGCTTCGGTATCTCAACGGTGATCAGAGTATCAAGGGCAATCCTAACGAGAATTTTGCCCGTGAATGGTTCGAGCTGTTTACGCTAGGGGTGGGTAATTACACGGAGCGCGACATCGTCGAAGCTTCACGTGCCTTCACGGGATGGCGCATCAGCGGACTCAAGGGCACGTATACCAGGGGGCTCGCAGATCTTGGCGAGAAGACCATTCTTGGTCAGACCGGACCGTGGGAGTGGCCTGATGTTGTGCGTATCACGCTGGATCATCCAGCGTGTGCGCGATGGGTGGCTATAAAGCTCCTTCGAACATTTGTGACCTATAACCCGTCGGCAGAGGATGTTGAGTCGGTAGCGGTGCTCGTTCGCAATAACAGCTACGACCTCTCGCGTGTTCTGGCAGTGATTCTCACATCGAAGGGCTTCTTCGACGCAACGATCCGTGGCTCCCTGATTAAGAGTCCAGCTGACCTCGTGATTGGTTTGGCGAGCATGTGCGGAGCAACAACGCTTGACCGTGGATACATTGTCACATCGATGACGAGGCTCTCGCAGGAACCCTTCTATCCGCCGACAGTTCAGGGGTGGCAGGGACATCACGCGTGGATTACGACGTCGACATTCCCGCTGCGCCAGCGGTTTGCGGAGAGCTTCATCGATGGCAAACAGTCTGGCGTTGCAACGCGTCTGCTCGACACAGCAGGCAGGACGCTTACGCCCGACGTTGTAGCGGTTGTGCGGTTGCTCCCGAATCCACAGGATGCCGTAAAGGTTGTGGAGCATATCGCAGCTCTCATGTTGCCAGTCCCGACCACACAGCTGCAGCGTGATGTGTTGCTCGAGATCATGCTTGCGGGTGCGCAGGTCTACGAGTGGGATGTCAATGCACCGTCGGCCATTCAGCGGGTCAAGTTCTTGATGCAAGCAATAGTTCGAATGCCAGAATATCAACTGATGTGAGCGAAGCGCCATGAAACGTCGTTCCTTTCTCCGTGTAGCCGCGCTGCCTGCAGTGATCAATTCGTTCACTGTGCGTGCACTTGCTGGCGGTGATCCGCTATTGCATCAGTTGCTGGAGGAGCAGGATCGCGTGCTCATCCTCATACAAATGCAAGGTGGCAATGATGGACTGAATACGGTGATCCCGTACACAGATCCGCTGTACTATCAGCGACGTCCGACGATCGGTATCCCAAGGGCAAAGGCTCTGCGTATCAACGACTCGCTCGGCTGGCATCCAGCTCTGCGTGGCTTCCGTGATGCATTTGATGCAGGCAACTTGGCGGTGATTCAGGGTGTGACGTATCCGAACCCGGATCGCTCGCACTTTCGCGGAACCGACATCTGGTTGACGGCGACGGATGCTGATGTGTTTGGAACGACGGGATGGATCGGACGCTACTTGCAGTCGGTTGCGCCCCAGTATCCGACGGAATTGCCTGCGCATCCGCTCGCGATTCAGATCGGCACATCGGTGTCGCTGGGCATGCTCGGCACCGCCGGTCCGATGGGGATTACCTTCCGTGATCCCGACGAGTTTTATCGACTTGTCAATGGTGGCGGTGGAAACGATGAAGTTCCAAGTAGCGCACAATCCGACACACCAGTTGGTCGCGAGGTGGCGTTTATGCGCAGCATTGCGCGCAGTGCAGACGTTTACGCGGCCGTTGTTAAGCAAGCCAACGACAAAGCAGGAGCCCCTTCAGGGTCGTATCCAGCAACCGATATCGGTGCCAAGCTTCGTGTTGTTTCACAGCTCATTCGTGGTGGACTGCAGTCGCGAGTGTATTTGATCTCGTGGGCGAATAACAACTTCGACACGCACGCAAATCAGACAGCATCCGATGATAGCACGCGCGGCGCACATGCGACCCTCCTTGCCGAGCTCGGGGATGCTGTGTCGTCGTTCATGACAGATATGAAGCAACAGGGTCACGACAAGCGCATCGCTGGGATGACGTTTAGTGAATTCGGACGTCGTGTTGCAGAAAATGGAAGTGCAGGTACTGATCACGGTACCGCTGCGCCGCTGTTCGTCTTCGGAAGCAGCGTGAACGGTGGCGTGTATGGCGCGAATCCGAATCTGACGAATCTCGACGAGCGTGGCGATCTGTTGATGGAGTACGATTATCGCAACATCTATGCGAGTGTGTTACTTCAGTGGTTTGGCACATCGCCCACACTTGCGCAGCAGTTGTTGCTCCGTGATATGTCGACAAATGCGCCGCAGATCTTCAAGACACCAACGTCGATCCAAGATTCGTCGTCAGCACAGTCTGCCTTTATCCGTGTATTGCCAAACCCTGCGAGCGATGTGCTCACTGTTCGCGCACGCACTGAGGTTGGAGCCAATGCATCAGTCACGCTGTCGGACCTGCGCGGACGCGTATTGCTTGGCGCTGATCTCAATGTGATCTCGTCGGAGGTTGCGCTTGACGTGCGTGCCATACCAGCAGGCGCATACGTTGTATCGCTTACGGTCAACCGCGCTGTAACCCACACCATCGTTCATATCCAGCGATAAATCATGAAGAATGTTTCCCTCGTTGCGTTGTGTTTGGTGATCTGCGGAGTTGCATCTGTGGGGCAGACACTTCAACAGCCATATCCGTTCGCGATCACCGATCGCACGAAACTTGATACAGGTCTGGTGGCTGCTCCGCGGGAAGTAGCTGGTTCAAGGGGGCGCGTGGTGCTCACAGCTGATGGACACCTTGGGTTCCCTGATGGCTCGCGTCTTCGCATTGCCGGGACAAATCTTCAGTGGAGTGCGTTGTGGCCCGATAGTGCGCAAGCAATTGCGATGGCGGCACGGTTCCAAGCGCTCGGGATCAATTGCGTGAATCTGTCAACCTTCGATATCACATGGTGGGCAGGAGGATCTATTCTTGCTGATGGACCGACGACACTTGGCAACGGACTTTCTGCTTCGCAGATGAAGAAGCTCGATTGGTTCTTGCATCAGCTTCGTCAACATGGCGTGTACTACGTGTTCACATTTCACAGCGCATGGCAGCCTCGCAGCGGAGATGGCGTGCGTCAACCTGATTCACTCGGGTGGGGATCGCGCATGCCGCTGATCTTCGATCCCGTTGTCCAACAGCAGCACCGCGGCATCATGCGTCTGCTGCTTTCGCACGTGAATCCACATACGGGACTAGCCTACAAGGATGATCCCGCGTTGGCATACGTCGTCGCAGCAGAAGATGCTTCCCTGATAGCATATTGGTTGTACTCGGGTGACATTGTTCGTCCGAACGGTACAAACACCGTGAATACGGGTACGCAGCATCTGGCACTTGTGGATTCACTATGGCACGCATGGCTTCGCACGAGCAAGGGGTATACCACTGACGCCGCGGTTGAGAATGCATGGAAGGTCGTGCCGCCTTCAACAGACAACGTCTTGCGAAATCCGGGTTTCGAGGACCCATTTAGTTCTGCATGGCAACTCTCTGTCAATACGAATCAGGGGGCGCAAGCAATCTTGCAACTCAGTGATGCAGACAAGGTCGAAGGCACATCGTCGGCACGTGTTCGCATTGGCGCACTCGATGAAGGACGGCTCGCGTACGGGATCTTCCTGTATCAGCGTCTCACACAACTCCGCCGTTTGGGTCGGTATAGCGTGTCGTTTTATGCCAAGACTACAAAGCAACGTGGTTCACGGACGGCGCAAGTGTATGTCTACAACGGGACCTTTCCGTATGACTGGTACGGATTGAACGAGACTTTCACGCTGTCGTCGGACTGGAAGAAATACACATTCACATTTGCGTCGCGCGCCTCTGACGAGACAACGGCCAACTTTGCATTGTTCATGGGTTCGGATAGTGGTGACGTGTTCGTTGATGATGTGCAATTGCGTGAAGTAGCGATGCCGGGTCTTGCCAATGGAGAGCGCCTTGCAACCGGAACAATTCGTCGCTCACTGGTGAACGACGCGAGCGTATCGCCCGCTCGCATGCGGGACAACTCGCAGTTTTATCACGAGAAGCTCACAGCGCTCTACGCACGCATCCACGCATTTGTGCGCGACTCGCTTGGCTCGACGGTGCTGCTGTGTCCGTCGCGGCGCATGACGAGTTACTGGGAACTCACTGCCGCACCACAGTACGACGTCTACGGTGCGAGTGATTGGCGGAACACGCCGGCATCGATGCTAACAGAAACATATGGTGGTACGGTGTATGCCGCGGCGCAGGTACGTCCAAAGGGTAAGGCCTTTGTAATGCACCACACGTCGATTGCACATCCACGTCCGTATGCCACAGATCTCGCGATGCTGTTCCCGGCATATGCTGGTGTGCAGGACTGGGACGGTATTTTCTTCTCATCATGGTCTGACAACGCAGTGGCCGGATCAGATAAGATTGACTCCAATTCGTATTGGCACATCTACGACAAGCCGCAGATTCTTGCGTTGCTGCCGATTGCAAGTGCGCTCATACGGACGGGTGCGGTTGCTCCAACGGCGAAAGAGCTCCTCATCGATAACACGCGTGAGGTGATTGATCAACCTTCGCTCCATATCACCAACGCGTTTTCACTCTCGATGAGCGCCGATGGACGTATTCCGTTGTTCCGTCGCACGGCAATGAATCTGCCATTCGCATCCACTGAGTCGGTTCTCCCGCACCGCGACATCTCTGCGCTGAGCGATCAAGTTGACGTATCGGCGCTTGATGCCGAGAATGAGCAAGTGTACTGGAATGCTGCTGATGCAACGTTTCGCGTTGTGTCGCCGCGCGTGGTGATGGTTGGCGGAGGGGGCGTTGGGCGTATCGCGACGTTGCCATCGATGATCATCGAACAAACCACCGCCGGAAGCCCGCCCGTGGTTGGTGTAGCCTCGTTGACGAGTGAGCCAATCACGTCCTCGCCACGCAGTCTGCTTGTTGTGAGTACGCGCGCGCTCAACACCGGCACCGTGTTCGACGAGTCGAATGGTAATGGCACATTCACCACGTGGGGTAAAGCGCCGCTCTTAATGGAGGGCGTTGGGATGCGTATGAGCATTACTGCGCCGTTGTTCGACACACTTAGAATTCAGCCACTCAACGCATCAGGAGTTGCGCAAGGCGCAGCCACCATCGTTGAACCGCGAATTGGTGGACGCTTCACGTTCAGTGTGCAGCCGAATGTAGCGCAGACGCCATGGTATCGACTTGAGTTCTCGCGTGCAACGACGAGCGTGAACGATGATGTAGTTAGCGCGTCGCTTCGCATCGCGCCACAGCCATCAACGGATGGACAGCTTCACATCGGTGCGAGTGAGCAGGTTGTTGCGATTGACGTGCTCGACATCAATGGTGCCATCGTGCGTGAACGCGTGACCGTTATGCCGGATGTGTTATCGGTCAGCATCGGAGATCTCGCGTCAGGGGTCTACGTTGTGCGTGCGCATCTACGCGACGCCACAATCGCGACACGCACAGCGGTCGTCATCCGCTGATCAATCCATAAACAAGTACGGACGCCAGGTCTCGTCGACCTTGCCGAGGTAGTGCTTCAAGAACAGCACGTGGTGCGGCTTCTTTGGCTGCGTGAGCAAGCGCATACCCGCTTCTTCGGGAGTGCGGTTGCCTTTCTTGTTGTTGCACTTCACGCACGCCGATGTGAGGTTCTCCCACGATTCGCCGCCGCCGCGAGAGCGGGGGATGATGTGGTCCACCGTAAGTGGTGGTTGCGCAGTGCCGCAGTAGTTGCACCGCATACCGTCGCGACGCAGAATGTTTTTGCGTGAGAGTTCGATCTTCTTGAACGGGACGCGCAAGTAGGCTGATAGGCGAATGACCGACGGGAATGGGTAGCGTCCGCGTACTGATCGAATAAACGCGTTGCTCCGAACCTCCACGACTTCGGCCTTCATGAGCACGAGCAGCACGAGCGCCTTCTTCGTGGTGATGATGCTGATCGGTTCGTACGACTGATTCAGGATCAGGACTTTTGCATTAAGCGAAAACGGTCTCTCGGGCTCGTTGAGTCCGTCAAGATCATGGTGCTGTAATGCTGATGTGAAGTTGAAGGCAGTACTCCTGTGCGGAAAATAGCAGGAGAGCGGTATTTTCGCACAGGTATTTCGCACCCGTAATCTCAGGATCTCCATGGCACGCATGACAGCGGTACTCGCTCTCGAAAATGGTACGACAATCGAGGGGGATGCCATTGGTGCTATCGGGGCCGAATGTACCGGCGAGCTGGTGTTCAACACCGCGATGACCGGCTACCAAGAAGTACTTACCGACCCTTCCTACAAGGGGCAGGTGGTAACCTTCACCTATCCGCATATCGGCAATTACGGCGTCAATCTCGACGACGTCGAGTCGGATTGCGTCCAGGCCTCTGGTCTGGTCGTCCACGAACTCTCGCCGGTCGTCTCCAACTTCCGCTCCCACGCCTCGCTCCAGAGCTATCTCGAGCAGAACGGCATCGCAGGTATCGAGGGTGTTGATACGCGCATGATCGTGCGCATCCTTCGCTCGCAAGGGGCGATGCGCTGTGTGATTGCGCATGGTGAAGGGCTCGACCACGCCGAGCTTGTCGAGCGTGCGCGGGCAATTCCGTCGATGAACGGACTCGACCTTACGCCGCTTGTGACAACGCCGGCCCCCTATGCATGGCAAGCTGAAGACCCGAATCAGTGGGATTACCGTCCGGAAACCCGCGGACAAGGGGCTCGCAAACGCGTCGTCGCTATCGATTTCGGCATCAAGCGCAACATTCTGCGTCGCTTGGCGCACCATGGATGCGACGTAACTGTTGTGCCTGCAACGACTTCCGCCGCTGATATCCTTGCACTCAACCCCGACGGCATCTTCCTCAGCAACGGACCCGGCGACCCTGCGGCGGTAACCACAGCGATTCAGACAGTGAAAGATCTCCTTGGTGCTCGCCCCCTCTTTGGCATCTGCCTTGGGCACCAAATCTTGTCGCTTGCCGTTGGAGCATCCACCTACAAGCTCAAATTCGGTCACCGCGGCGCAAATCACCCCGTCAAGAACCTCCAAACCGGCAGCATTGAAATTACTTCGCAGAACCACGGATTCGCCGTGGACCCTGCCACGCTGCCAGCCAATGCCCAGATGACGCACGTCAATCTCAACGACGATACCTGTGCTGGCATTGCCCTGACGGACGTTCCGGCCTTCGCCGTGCAGTATCACCCCGAGGCCAGCCCGGGCCCGCACGACTCCGATTACCTCTTCGACCAATTCATGGCCATGATGGCCTAATTTGGAAATGACCCTGCCGACCTGCTAACTTTGTCGGCTCTGGTCTACGGGCAGATACTCAAGTGGCCAACGAGGGCAGACTGTAAATCTGCTGGCATACGCCTACAGAGGTTCGAATCCTCTTCTGCCCACACGAGCGGTCAGTTTCGGCTGGTCTCGCGGGAGTAACTCAGTTGGTAGAGTCACAGCCTTCCAAGCTGTTGGTCGCGGGTTCGAGTCCCGTCTCCCGCTCGCGACGTCAGACCCTGACGCGGACGGCATGTGTCGTTTGCTGATGGGCTTTGGTGTCTCCAGACGATGACGTGCTGATGTAGCTCAGTTGGTAGAGCACCACCTTGGTAAGGTGGAGGTCACCGGTTCAATCCCGGTCATCAGCTCAGCCTTGACGACGACATTTGAAAATCGAATTGTTTACGGGTGTAGCTCAGCTGGTAGAGCAGCGGTCTCCAAAACCGCAGGCCGCGGGTTCGAATCCTGCCGCCCGTGCACATTTCTCGCATCGGAGATGCATCATGGTTGAAACAATCCGCGGGTTTTTCACGGACGTGAACAAGGAGATGAAGAAAGTCTCCTGGCCGACACGTGAGCAATTGCAAGAGAGCACGATTGTCGTCGTGGTCACATGCTTGGTCATCGCTGGCATCGTGTTCGTGATTGACCAAGGCATGACGCAGGTCATGAGCCTGATCTTCTGAGATAGGACACAGCAATGCTTGACGGAGCACCAACACAAACAATCGAACCGAAGTGGTATGCACTTCGCACATTCACTGGTCACGAGGCCAAGGTGAAGGCGTCTATCGAGCTCGAGATGCAGCGTCTCGGGTTGGAGAGTCGTGTTCGAAGCATCGTTATCCCGATGGAAACGGTGTACGAGGTGCGCAACGGTAAGCGTCGCACAAAGGTGAAGAACTTCCTTCCGGGGTACATTCTTGTAGAGTGTGCGCTGGATCGTCGTTTGAAGGACGTGATCCTCTCCCTGCCATCGATTGTGAGCTTTGTTGGTACAAAGACAGAGCCACAGGCGTTGCAGCGTGACGAAGTTGATCGCATCCTTGGACGCGTTGAAGAGCGTAAGGACATCACAACGGTGGAAACATCGTTCCGTGAGGGCGACCCTGTAAAGGTCATCGACGGTCCATTCGCCAACTTCAACGGTACGGTGAAGGAAGTCAACGTAGAAAAGCAAAAACTCAAGGTCGAGGTTGGCATTCTTGGTCGCAAGACGCCAATTGAACTCGACTTTGGTCAAGTCGAACTGGAAAATCATTAATCCATCAAGAGTGGGAGGTGGGTGAACGCCCGCCGCAGACCACGAAAGGACGTTTTACATGGCAAAGAAGGTCATGGGCACATTCAAGCTTCAGCTCAAAGCAGGTGAAGCAACGATGGCGCCTCCCGTCGGTCCGGCATTCGGACAGCGCGGCCTCGCAGGTATGGAGTTCGTTAAGCAGTTCAATGCCAAGTCGGCCAAGCAGCCGGGCATGATTCTGCCAGTGCTCGTCACATTCTACAGTGACAAGAGCTTCACGTTCGAAATCAAGTCGCCACCTGCTGCAGTGTTGCTTCTCAAGGCAACTGGTCTGCAAAGCGGTTCGGCTGTGCCACAGCGTGACAAGGTTGGCAAGGTAACACGCGCACAACTTGCTGAGATCGCCAAGATCAAGATGCAGGATCTGAACTGTTCAACTGAGGACGCTGCAATCAGCATGATTGCTGGTACAGCGCGCTCGATGGGCATCACTGTGGAAGGCTAAGCCTCCACGCTCTATTACCTAGAACTTCATCTTTCAACTGTTGGAGGCTGTTCGTGTTGAACGGCCGCTCGCACAACACACAAGGACCACTTCCATGGCACAAGGGAAGCGTTACAAGAAGGCAGCTGCGTCGTTTGATCGCAATCTGTCCTATGAATTCAAGAAGGCTGTTGAGCTCGTCAAGACAAACGCCACAGCCAAGTTCGACGAGTCGTTCGAAGTTGCAATGAACCTCGGTGTTGATCCGCGTAAGGCTGATCAGCTCGTCCGTGGTACGGTTGCGCTTCCACACGGTACTGGCCGTAGCGTTCGTGTTCTGGTGATTGCAAAGTCGCCAAAGGACAAGGAAGCGCTCGACGCAGGTGCAGATCATGCAGGCTTTGCAGACTACATCGAGAAGCTGCAAGGGGGCTGGGCAGACATCGACATCATCATCGCCACGCCAGACGTGATGGGTGAAGTTGGTAAGCTCGGTCGCGTGCTCGGACCTCGCGGTTTGATGCCAAATCCAAAGAGCGGCACAGTGACGTTCGACGTCGCGAAGGCCGTTGCAGAAGTCAAGGCTGGTAAGATCGAGTTCCGCGTTGACAAGGCTGGCAACATTCACGCATCGGTGGGCAAGTGCTCATTCGACACGGCGAAGCTTGCTGAAAACGTCGCGACGTTCGTTGGTACTGTGCTCCGCGCAAAGCCAGCGTCGTCGAAGGGCCGTTACGTCAAGAGCATCTCGTTCAGCTCCACCATGGGTCCGAGCGTTCGTGTCGACGAACACTCAATGGGCGCAGACCAATAATTCACACGTCTATTACGCACCGTGGGTGATTCAAGCTTCTAACGTGTCTTCGGATATGTTGAATCAGCCACGAACCATTAATCAACAGGGTTTATGATCACGAAAGAGCAAAAGAAGGCCGTTGTTGCTGACCTGGTAGAACACCTCCAGGGCGCTTCAAGCCTCTACTTCGTGGATTTCACCGGCATGACAGTCGCAACGGATCAAGCGTTCCGTCACGAACTCCGTCAAAAGGGTGTGAAGATGAAGGTGGCAAAGAACACCCTCATTCTTCGTGCACTTGCAGAAGTCGGTGGCTACGAATTCGAGGACTCGAAGCTGGCAGGTCAAACAGCAGTCATCTTCGGTGGTTCCGATCCGGTAGCACCAGCCAAGATCATCCGTCAGTTCTTTGAGAAGGGCGAAAAGCCAAAGCTCAAGTTGGCGTTTGTCGAAGGCATGGTGTTCGAAGCATCGCAACTCAAGCAAGTTTCCGAGCTCCCAACACGTGAAGACATGATCGCAGGTATGATCGGCAGCATCCACGCCCCAATCTCGGGTATCGTGGGTAGCATCAACGCCGTCATGCGCGATGTTGCTTCGCTCGTTGAAGAGGTCGCAAAGAAGAAGGCAGCGTAAGCCCCTTCTCACATTTCATTGAACATTTTTACCGTGGAGACACACATGTCGGCAATCGTAGAAGAACTCGTAGAAAAGATTGGCAACCTCACACTTGTTGAAGCAGCTGACCTCAAGAAGGCACTCGAAGACAAGTTCGGTGTAACAGCAGCAGCTCCAATGATGATGGCAGCAGCACCGGGCGCAGGCGCAGCAGCAGCAGCTGGTGAAGAGAAGACAGAGTTCGACGTTGAGCTCACAGACGGTGGCGCACAAAAGCTGAACGTTATCAAGGTCGTTCGCGAAGTCACAGGTCTTGGCCTCAAGGAAGCAAAGGACCTCGTCGAAGGCGCACCAAAGATCGTCAAGGAAGCTGCTCCAAAGGCAGATGCCGAAGCGCTCAAGAAGAAGCTCGAAGAAGCAGGCGCAAAGGTTACACTCAAGTAATCAGCAAGACAGTTTAACAGCCCCGAGACGGCCTTCTGTGCCGTCTCGGGCGTTGTTGTCTTAAGACATCCACCCTCACAAGGGCCTGTCGAACGGTGATTGACCATCGTCAATCCGGGTCAAAATGGCATTCGCCGACCGACAGGTTCTACTTTTCTCAAGCATTCGGGAGCTCCCTCCATGAATGGATCAACCCTGGACACGTCGTTGTACCAGCTTCCGCTTCCTCGCCTCCGCGAGCGTATCTCGTTTGGTCAGATCGAGACGGAAGACACGTACCCAGACCTCCTTGGCATTCAGATCGATTCGTTTCACGACTTCCATCAGGAAGATGTTCCGGGAACGGAACGTCGCTTCATCGGATTGCAACGCGCGTTCGAGAGCAACTTCCCAATCGAAGACAATTCGGGCGTCTACGAACTGAGTTTCCTCGAGTACATCGTCGAAAAGCCGAAGTATTCCGAGGAAGAGTGTCGCGAACGCGAACTCACGTACGCAAAGACGTTGAAGGCGAAGCTTCGCCTTTCGTCAAAGGCCGACCCTAGTTCGGAAGACTACATCGAAGCAATCGACCAAGAGGTATACCTTGGTCAGATTCCTGCGATGACGCCTCGCGGCACGTTCATCATCAACGGCGCTGAGCGCGTTGTTGTTGCGCAGCTGCACCGTTCGCCAGGCTGTTTCTTCGACGAAGCAGTTCACCCGAACGGCACGAAGATCTACTCTGCCCGTATCATCCCATTCAAGGGATCATGGGTTGAGTTCACAACAGACATTCACGATGTGATGTATGCGTACATCGATCGTAAGAAGAAGTTCCCAGTAACAACGCTTCTCCGCGCGCTTGGCTATAGCAGCGACGAAGACTTGCTGAACCTCTTCGACCTGACGTACGACATTCCGCTTGTGCACCTTACAGAGGAGTACCTCGGGCGTCGTATCGCTGCAGATGCAGTTGATATGGCGACGGGCGAAATCGTTGCACAGCGCGATCTGATTCTCGACGAAGAGCTGCTCAAGCGCTTGAAGACGGCAGAAGTTGATTCGGTCCGTATCTACAAGTACGAGAGCACGAACGACGAGCCGATCATTGCGAAGACGCTTGCGAAGGACACATCGCGCACGCGCGAAGATGCTCTTGAAACGATTTACCGTCAGCTGCGCTCGAGCGATCCACCGGATCTCGACACAGCATGGGGTCTGCTCGAAAAGCTGTTCTTCAATCCAAAGCGCTACGATCTCGGTGTTGTTGGACGCTACCGTATCAACGAGAAGCTTAACATGACGGTGCCACTCGACGTTACAACGTTGACAGTGGACGACATCGTATCGATCGTAAAGTATCTGATCGACGTCCGTGATGCGAAGGTGCCTGTCGACGACATCGACCACCTTTCGAATCGTCGCGTACGCACGGTTGGTGAGCAGCTCGAAGCAACATTCAACCTTGGCCTTACGCGTATGGCGCGCACGATCAAGGAGCGCTTGAGTGTTCGCGATAGCGAGAACATCACACCGAGCGAGCTGGTCAACGCACGTACAATCACGAGCGTGATCAACCAGTTCTTCGGTACAAACCAGCTGTCGCAGTTCATGGATCAAACGAATCCATTGTCAGAAATCACGCATAAGCGCCGTACATCGGCTCTCGGACCTGGTGGTCTGACGCGTGAGCGCGCTGGCTTCGAGGTTCGTGACGTTCACTACACGCACTACGGACGTCTGTGTCCGATCGAAACGCCAGAAGGTCCGAACATCGGTCTCATCTCGTCGCTTGCGATCCACGCACGCGTGAACAAGTTCGGCTTCATCGAAACACCATACCGTAAGGTTGAAAACGGTGTTGTAACAGAAGAAACAGAATTCCTTCCAGCCGATAAGGAAGAAGGAATGATCATTATCCCAGCATCGACAGCTGTCGACAAGAAGGGTAAGATTATCGGCGAAACTGTGAAGGCGCGTTTGAGCGGCGACTACAAGGTTGTGCACCCAACAGAAGTGCACTACATGGAAGTGTCGACCGACCAGATCACGTCGGCTGCTGCTGCGCTGATTCCATTCCTTGAGCACGATGACGCGAACCGTGCACTCATGGGTTCGAACATGCAACGCCAAGGCGTTCCACTGCTTCGTCCAGAGGCTCCGGTTGTGGGTACAGGCATGGAAGCACGCGTTGCGCGTGACTCACGTGCTCTTGTGCTTGCAGAAGACGACGGTGTTGTTGAGTACGTATGCGCAGACTATGTCCGCGTGAAGTACGACGACAAGCGCACGGGCGATGAGAAGCTTGTGTCGTTTAACAACGATCGTACGATGACGTACAACCTGCACAAGTTCTACCGCACGAACCAAGACACATGCATTAACCAGCACCCAATTGTACACGCAGGTCAGCGCGTCAAGAAGGGCCAGCCATTGATCGACGGTGCATCAACAGATATGGGCGAGCTCGCGCTTGGCCGTAACGTGATGGTTGCCTTCATGCCATGGCGCGGCTACAACTTCGAAGATGCTATTGTGATCAGCGAGCGCATGGTTGCTGAAGACGTGTTCACATCGATTCACATCGAAGAGTACACGCTGCAAGTGCGCGACACAAAGCGCGGCGAAGAAGAATTCACACGTGAAATCCCGAACGTTTCGGAAGAAGCTACGAAGGATCTCGACGATCGCGGTATCGTCCGCGTCGGCGCAAAGATCCGTGAAGGCGACATTCTCATTGGTAAGATCACACCGAAGGGTGAGACAGATCCAACACCAGAAGAGAAGCTCCTTCGTGCAATCTTCGGTGATAAAGCCGGTGACGTCAAGGATGTGTCGCTCAAGGCACCTCCTGGACTCAAGGGCACGGTGATCAACACGAAGTTGTTCGCACGTCGCGTTCTCACATCCGACAGCGAATTCCGTCTCGAAGAGAAGAAGCGTCAAGACCTGATCACCAAGCGCGAGCAGCAAGCACTGCGCGCCTTGGATCTCGATTGTGTCGAGCGCCTTGGTCAGCTTCTCGAGAACGAAACATCGCTCGGTGTGAAGTCGACAAACGACACAACGATCTTCCGTAGCGGCACGAAGCTGTCGGCGAAGGAATTGCTTGCGAAGTTCGAAGCAGGATCGTTCCTCCCATCAGCAGTATCCGTCGAACACGACTGGGTTGCTGAGAAGAAGACGATGAAGCTCGTTCGTACGCTCCTGAGCAACTACGAAGCACGTCGCAACGAAATCATGACAGACGGTCGTATCGAGCGCAACAAGATTGCTGCCGGTGACGAACTCCAGCCAGGTATCCTCCAGATGGCAAAGGTCTATGTTGCCAAGAAGCGCAAGCTTCAAGTTGGTGACAAGATGGCTGGTCGCCACGGTAACAAGGGTATCGTGTCGAAGATCGTTCCGATCGAAGACATGCCGTTCTTGCCAGATGGCGCTCCGGTTGACATCGTGCTCAACCCACTTGGCGTGCCTTCGCGTATGAACCTTGGTCAGCTTTATGAAACAGCTCTTGGATGGGCTGCTCGTAAGCTTGGCGTGCACTTCGCAACACCAATCTTCGACGGTGCGTCGTGGAATCAAGTTGGTGACTACCTCGAGCAAGCCGGTCTGCCTCGCACAGGTAAGACGGTGTTGTACGACGGTCGCACTGGCGAAGCCTTCCAAAACGAGGTCACGGTTGGCATCATCTACATGATGAAGCTTAGCCACCTTGTGGAAGACAAGATCCACGCACGTTCGATCGGACCATACTCGCTCATTACACAACAACCTCTTGGCGGTAAGGCCCAATTCGGTGGTCAGCGTCTCGGGGAAATGGAAGTGTGGGCGCTCGAGGCCTATGGCGCGGCGCACACGCTTCAAGAAATGCTCACGTTGAAGTCAGACGATGTGCAGGGTCGTGCAAAGATGTACGAGTCGCTCGTGAAGGGCGAAAACCTGCCAAATCCGGGAATTCCGGAGTCGTTCAACGTGCTCGTTCGTGAGCTTCAGGGTCTGTGTCTGGATGTCAAGCTCGACTAACGAGCACGACGTCCGTGTCCAACTGAACTAGGAATTTACCGTCGGAGTTACGATGCAGTTCCATAACATCCCAAAGCGTGGTTATTCGCAGATTACGATCCGCATTTCCTCGCCGGATGACATTCTCAATCGCTCTCATGGCGAGGTCACCAAGCCTGAGACGATCAACTATCGTTCGTTCCGTCCTGAGAAGGACGGCTTGTTCTGCGAAAAGATCTTCGGACCAATTCGCGACTGGGAATGCGCGTGCGGAAAGTACAAGCGCATTCGCTACAAGGGCATCGTGTGCGACCGTTGCGGCGTGGAAGTAACGCAGAAGAGCGTTCGCCGCGAGCGCATGGGTCACATCATGCTTGCTGTGCCAGTCGTCCACATTTGGTTCCTTCGTTCGCTCCCGAGCAAGATCTCCGGTGTGATCGGCATGCCTACTAAGGACGTCGAGCGCATCGTGTACTACGAATCCTATGTCGTTGTGCAGCCGGGCTCGACAGGTCTGCAGCCAAAGGACTTGCTCACAGAAGAGCAGTACCTTGACGTGCTGGCGAACCTGCGTCCGGAAGAGCGCAACATGGACGACGACGATCCTCGCAAGTTCATCGCCTTGATCGGTGGTGAGGCTGTGAAGGAACTCCTCCGTCGCGTCGACGCAGACGAAGAGTACTACAAGCTCCGCGAAGTTGCCAAGGAAGACATGTCGCAAGCGAAGAAGGCAGATGTCCTGAAGCGCCTGCGCATCCTTGATGCATTCCGCACAAACGAAACAAAGGAGCCGAACCGTCCTGAGTGGATGGTGCTCGACATCATCCCAGTGATTCCGCCGGATCTTCGTCCGCTGGTGCCACTCGAGGGTGGTCGTTTCGCGACATCCGACTTGAACGACTTGTACCGTCGCGTGATTATCCGCAACAACCGTCTCAAGCGCCTGATCGACATCAAGGCACCTGAGGTGATCTTGCGCAACGAAAAGCGCATGTTGCAGGAAGCTGTCGACGCATTGTTCGACAATTCACGTCGTGCCGTGCGCAGCGAATCACAACGCGCACTCAAGTCGCTTGCTGATACGCTCAAGGGTAAGACAGGTCGCTTCCGTCAGAACCTGCTCGGTAAGCGCGTCGACTACTCCGGTCGTTCGGTTATCGTTGTGGGTCCAGAACTCAAGCTTTACGAATGCGGTCTTCCTAAGGACATGGCTGTTGAGCTGTTCAAGCCCCTTATCATTCGCAAGCTGATCGAGCGCGGACACTGCAAGACAGTGAAGAGCGCAAAGAAGCAGGTCGAAAAGAAGACAACAGAAGTGTGGGATATTCTCGACACGGTGATCGACGGACATCCGGTGCTTCTGAACCGTGCTCCGACACTTCACCGCCTTGGTATCCAAGCGTTCCAGCCGAAGCTCATCGAAGGTAAGGCGATCCAGTTGCACCCACTCGTGACAACGGCGTTCAACGCTGACTTCGACGGTGACCAGATGGCCGTTCACGTGCCACTGAGCCATGAAGCACAGCTCGAAGCGTTGTTGCTGATTCTCTCTGCTCACAACATCATGCACACACAGAACGGCGAGCCTATTGCCGTTCCGTCGCAGGACATGGTTCTGGGTGTGTACTATCTCACGAAGGCACGCAGTGGTCTGAAGGGCGATGGCAAGTACTTCTCAAGCACGGAAGAAGTCGTGATCGCCTACAACACTGGCCGCGTAGATATGCACGCCAAGATCAAGGTGCGTCTCAACGGACAGTATGTTGATACAACAGCTGGTCGCGTGATCTTCAACTTGATCGTGCCTGTCGAGATGGGCTTCATGAACGAAATGCTCGGCAAGAAGCGTCTGCGTCAGGTGATTGCAGATTGCTTCCGCAAGGCTGGTCTTGCCAAGACAGTTGAGTTCCTCGATAAGCTGAAGGAAACAGGATTCCAGACAGCCACGCGTGGTGGTCTCTCGGTATCGATCGCCGACGTTGTTGTGCCAGATGAAAAGACAGTGATCATCGACAAGGCGCAGAAAGAAGTCGATAAGATCGAGGATTACTACCACTCTGGTGTGATCACCGAAGGCGAGCGCTACAACAAGATCATCGATACGTGGTCGACAGCTACGAACAAGGTTGCAGATAAGCTGTACAACGAGCTTGCAGCAAACAAGGAAGGCTTCAACACGTTCTTCATGATGCTCGACTCGCAAGCCCGGGGTTCGAAGGAACAGATCCGTCAGCTTGCAGGTATGCGCGGTCTGATGGCTAAGCCACAAAAGACAGCTGCTGCATCGTCGGCTGAGTTGATCGAAAACCCGATCATCTCGAACTTCAAAGAAGGTCTGACGATTCTCGAGTACTTCATCTCGACACACGGTGCTCGTAAGGGTCTTGCCGATACCGCTCTCAAGACGGCTGACGCTGGTTACCTCACACGTCGTCTCCACGACGTTGCACAAGACGTCGTGATCTCTGACGACGATTGCGGTACGATCCGCGGCGTAGAAATGAAGGCGCTGAAGGACGGCGAAGACGTCAAGGAGCCACTCAAGGAGCGCATTCTTGGACGCACGTCGCTTGTCGACGTGATCGATCCACTGACGAACGAACTCTACTGTGCTAAGGGCACAATCATCGACGAAGAGATCGCTGACAACATCGAGCGTAGCCCGATTGAAGCAGTGCTTATTCGCTCGGTGCTCACATGCGAATCACGTCGTGGTGTGTGCGCCCGTTGTTACGGACGTAACATGGCTACGGGCCAGATGGTCGACACTGGTGAAGCTGTTGGTACAATCGCTTCGCAGTCGATCGGTGAGCCTGGTACACAGCTGACACTTCGTACGTTCCACACAGGTGGTACGGCGTCGCTCTCGATGTCGCAAAGCGCTGTGATGGCGAAGTTCGACGGTAAGGTGCAGTTCGACGGTATTCGCGTTGTGACGTATCCAGGTGATGCGGAAGACATCAACGTTGTTGTGTCGCGTGCTGGTGTCATCAACATCGTCGAGCCAGGCTCGAACCGTGTTGTGACGAAGTACGACGTGGTCTACGGTGCAGAACTCAAGGTTGTAGACGGTCAGTCGGTTAAGAAGGGCGACCTTCTGTACGATTGGGATCCGTACAACTCTGTGATCATCACAGAAAAGGCCGGTCGTGTTCGCTACCGCGATCTCGTTCCGAACCTTACCTTCAAGGAAGCAATTGACGAACAGACGGGCCACACAACGAAGATCGTGATCGATTCACGTGACCGTACGAAGAGCCCAGCGATCGAAATCGTCGATGAAGATGGCGTATCGATTCAGTCGTACATCATCCCATCGCGTGCTCAGATCGTCGTGGACGACGGTGAAGTTGTGGGTATCGGTGCAAAGCTTGTAAAGATGCCACGTGATCTTGGACGTCTCCGCGACATCACGGGCGGTCTGCCACGTGTTACGGAACTCTTCGAAGCACGTGCGCCACAAGCCCCAGCAGCAGTAACAGAAATCGACGGTATCATTGGCATCGACAAGCCGAAGCGCGGTTCACGCGTGATCTCGGTGACATCGCTTGACGGTGAACTTCGCCGCGAGTATAGCGTGCCGATCGGCCGCCACGTTCTCGTGCAAGAAGGCGACCTTGTTCGCGCCGGTGATCGCCTCACAGAAGGTGCAATCAATCCACACGACATCCTCCACATCAAGGGTCTCACAGAAGTACAAGCGTACCTCGTGAACGAAATCCAAGAAGTGTACCGCATGCAGGGTGTGAAGATCAACGACAAGCACATCGAAGTGATTGTTCGTCAGATGCTTCAGAAGATTCGCGTGACCGATTCTGGTGATGCGCAATTCCTCGAAGGCGACCAGATCGACCGTCTGCGCTTCCTCGACGAAAACGAACGTCTTCGTAACTGCGTCGTCGTCACCGATAAGGGCGACTCGAAGTTGAAGGTCGGTCAGATTGTCGATAAGAAGATCGTTCGCGAGATCAACGTCGAACTCAAGAAGAAGGAAAAGGCATCGGTGAAGAGCCGTAATGCCGAACCAGCAATCGGCGAGCCACTGCTCCTCGGTATCACACAAGCATCGTTGACAACGGAATCGTGGCTCTCAGCTGCATCGTTCCAAGAAACAACACGCGTGCTTGCTGATGCTTCTGCAGCAGCAAAGGTCGACCGTCTTCTTGGTCTCAAGGAGAACATCATCCTTGGTCAGCTCATCCCAGCTGGTACTGGTTTGCGCTCATACCAAGAGATGCTTGTTGCATCAGACGTTGGCAACATCTTCGGTCCGGATGCAATCATCCCGACCGTCGAGCCAGAAGAAGAGCAGCCGAAGCGTCCAGCTCGCAAGACAACGCGCACACCGGTCGCATAATCGCTCAGACAACGCAGGTTCATTCAAGGGGCTTTCCGATATTGGAAGGCCCCTTTCGTTTTTATTTGGACAGCCTCAATGCGAATCATGCTCATCATCGTACTCGTTCTTGGGTCGATGCATGCGTTTGCTCAATCGCCGCAGCGATTGCCGATTACGACTGGGTTTTCGAGTGGATATCAGATTGTGCCTGCAGGCAAAACGCTCTGGCTCGCTGATCAATCAAGCGTGTATCGACGCGATCCAGTGAAGATCGATGGTTGGCAAGCGTTGCCGACGTTGTATCGGTGCGAGCCGGCTACGATTGTTGCAGCTGCTAGCGATCGCGTAACTGTAGCTGCCGAGCGTAGAACGCAAACTGATACAACGTGGTGGTTGTTTCAGTCGGCCCCTGGCGTAACGCGCTGGTTGGACAGTGTGCAGTTTCGTCCAGAAGGACGGCTGCTCTGCGGTGCTTGGGGGTATGTGTTCTTCTCAGCAACCGGACCAGATGAGGTGATGGTTGTTGACGTGTACGATAGATTCGGCGACAAGCGTGGGTCGATCCCAATGTCGCAGGCGCGCAACACGCGCGCACTTACGATCAAGCAATGCGGTGATTCGGTGATCGTGCTCGATCGCAGTTCTGGCGCTACAACGTGTGAAGTAATTCGTGGATCGGCAACAATGCCCGTCGCATCATGGACGCGACACGATGTTGTTGGCGTGCTTGCGGGAGTGATTGGATGGGGCGATGCATTTGTGTTTCAAACCACAGGCGGTGTGTTCGTTGATCACGCCGGTATTGTGCGTCCAGTGCTTGCACTCGGTGATCGCCTGAACGACCTCTACATAGACAGTTTGCGAGCAGCTCGTATTGGCCGCGGCGGGGTAGAGGTTGCATGGAACATCACGACCTCGAACATCGAACTCGTGAAGAGCGACGAGATCTTAACGCCATCGACAGACCGTGTCGTGGCGCTTCCGTGGTTTCACAGCATTGTTGTCGGACGTCCGGGTGGACGACTGGAGTTGACGACCGAGTATATCGACGCCAACAATCAGACGCAATGGCGCACGTTCCCGATGATCCGCGGTAGCCAAAGTAAGGGTCCTCGACACATGCTCTCAGGAACCACTGCGATCGTTGCCGACCATCTTATCACAGCGCCCAATTTCAAGATCCGTGCGGCAGTTAGCGCGATTATCCCTGGGTCGACGACTTGCGACACGTCGATGGTGCGCGCTGTATCGCGCACACACGACATGCTTCGCAGAGTGGGCGACGAAGTATGGCTCACAACACCGGATGGTGTGATCGCATATCCCGATCTCGACACTATTCGACAGCTCCCGATCTATGATGCGTTCGATGATCGCGGTCGGATCATCGCTCTCTCGAATCGTGGAATCGAAGTGCGCGATGTAGGCTCGGATGACTTTCGTGTTCTGATACCGGATGAATCTGCTCTTGCCATCGCTGTCATAGGAGATACGCTGTTCACACTGCAATCATTCGAGACCACGACGATTGATCCTGAGGCACAACTCGTTGTAAACGCATACGATCGGTTCGGATCTCCATACTTCGTGCGGCGCCTCGTTGCTGACTCGGTCATCTCTCGCGGCTTACGTTTCCGATCGCTGTCGGTTATTGCAGGACAACTTGTTGTGAACTGCTCGCGGCGCCTTGTCGTGAGCGGTGATGCCGCTATTACTTGGCGCGAGATAGAACTTGATGGCGAGTTCGTTACAGCAATCGATGTAGGGGGCGAGCATCCCGTCAGCTGGATGCAGGCATCGAATGGGTCGCAGGGTCCTGCCCTGATGATCAGCCTCGACCGTTGGGTGATGCAACCTGTGGAGCACATCACCGTTGCTCCGGTGCTTGCATGCGCCTCAATGCCAGGGTGGTTCGTGTTCAGTACGTCGGACGGCGCATGGTGCGTCAAGCAGACCATCAGCAGTGTTGCTAACGGTAACGTTCGCGACGACGGTGGGTTGTATGATAGCCAGCCTGATGAAGAACGATTCGTCGACCTTCTTGGTCGAATCTTTTCGCGTGATTCGGCTCCGCGTGGTGCCTATTTTCACGCGGTTCGGCATGGCGAAACGTGGCACGTTCGCCCGACTCTGCACATTCCCTGAGGTACGCATATGCGCACATGGTTCATCATTTGTTTTGCGTTGTGTCTTGCGACGATTGCAAGTACAGCTGATACGCTGTACGTCGCTGCTTCGGCGAGTCCTGGTGGTAACGGACAGTCGTGGCCAACAGCGTTCCGGACACTGAACTATGCGCTTGCAGATTGGTCAGAGGGCGATGAGATCTGGGTTACTGGCGGAGCCTACACCATGCCTGATTCGGGGTACAAGGTTCGCAATGGGATGCGTTTCTATGGTGGCTTTCGAGGAACCGAAGTAGCTCGTGAAGAGCGTGACTGGTATCGCAATCGTACGATCTTTCAATCAGACGATGGCGCGTACATCTTGCGCTTGATTGATTGCGACTCGTCAACGCGGATTGATGGCGTTGTGATGCAAGGTGCGCTGCAGTCTGCGCTCTACATCGAAAACGGTGCGCCGCGCTTGTTCAACTGTCATTTCCGCAACTGTACGTCTTCGTCGGACGGCGCAGCTATCTACGCTAAGGGTGTTGCTCGCATGCGTGTTGAGTATTGCGTGTTTGAAGACAATCGTGCGGCAGCGCGCGGTGGGGCTGTGTTTCTCATTGGTACGCGAAAGGACGTCAAAGGCTGGGGTCCATTCTTTGGTCAGTGTCACTTCGTGCGCAATACAGCTGTTCGCGGTGGAGCGATGGCAATGGTCGATTGCGCGGGTATCCCACAAGTTGTCTCGTCGGTTTTTTACGGAAATACAGCTTCGGAGGCTGGCGGCGCGTTCTTCGGAGCGTTTGTCTACCCATACATCAACAACACAACGTTCGTACGCAACGTGCTGAATCCTCCTTCGGAAACAGGCGGTAAAACCCTTGCTGTTTCGGGAGGTCAACTGATGAACTGTATCATTTGGAATGCTGACGAAGATTTCACGCCGCACATCATCAAGAATGATTTGCAAGGGGATACAGCGAAGCTGCGTGCACTTGCGAATGATATTGAGCGCGATTTCGACTACGGCTTTGCACAGTTCGATCCAGCCTTTGTGAACATTGATGATCCCGATGGAATAGACAATTTCTATGGCACAGACGACGACGGACTGTACCTTGGTGAAGGGTCGTTTGTGCGCAACTATGGCCTCATCGACATGTTCGTCAATCACCGTCAACAAGACATTGTCGGCAATCCACGACTTGTCGGACGAAAGATTGATCTCGGTGCATACGAAACACAGCGCACTGAGGGTCGACTCGGGTTCCGCGACGTTGTGCGCGAACTCCGTAAGGGTGGTCTTGTGCTGATGTATCGACACGGAAAGACTGACTGGGAGTCGAAGGACCCGGGACCGTCGCCTGAGTGCTTCCCTGGTCGCAACCTCATCTTTGAAGGTCGCGAACAATGCACTGGCATTGGCGCCCAGCAGCGCATGCTCGGCATCCCTGCTGGTGACCTCTTTTCGAGTCCAGCATGCCGATGCTGGGAGACGCTGCAGAAGATGCATGGTTCGTACGTGATTAAAAGCCACTGGGGTGGAGGGGGCGCATCAGGTGCAACTGAGCAGGCGCGGTTAGCTGACCTCCGGACTGTTCCGACCAATGGCAACCGATTCATCTCGACGCATGATGGTGTTTGTCAATATATCTTCAACCGTGATGGCGGTGGTGAGATCATCACCACGGCTGAGTACATGGAAGGCGACTGCCTCATCATCCGTCCACTCGGCGATACGCTCGAGATTCTTGCGCAATGGTGCTCGGATACTTGGGAACGTTATCACGTGCGCTTCCCAGAAGGCGAAACTTCTGTTCAGGAAGATGTTCCTACGATTCAGGTGGGTAACGTTGTGGCTGCGCCACAACCAGCCTCGGAGCAGGTGCGTCTTACGTCGACTGTGGGCGGACGTGCGCGAGTCGTCGATGCAATGGGGCGCGCATGGACCGACCTCTTCTTCGACAACGTTGATCGAGCTGCAACGCTCAGCGTAGCAGGGTATGCGCAAGGCACATACTATCTCGTTGGTGAAGGAATCCGCGGATCGTTCGTCGTTATTCGCTGATCTGTGCAGGCGTGTATGCTCGCGCCATCACATCGTCGAACTCGCCTTCCCAACGTGCAACAACAACGCATGCGAGGCAGTTGCCCATGAGGTTGACGCTTGTGCGTGCCATATCCATGAACTCGTCGACGCCAAAGATCATCGCAACAGCGATAGGTCCGAACTTTTGAAGATCGCCCGGTAGGAATGTCGAGAGTGTTGCGAGCAAGATCACGAGCGATGCGCGTGGCACTGCAGCAACGCCCTTTGATGTGATCATGAGCGTAAGCATCATCATGATCTGTTGTTCAATGCCGAATGTGAATCCAGGCACTGTGGATGCCATCGCCTGCATCACGAACACGCTTGCCATCGACAGATACAGTGTTGTCCCGTCGAGATTAAACGTGTAGCCAGCGGGCATCACGAATCCCACGATGCGCTTCGGTACGCCGAACGCTTCCATGCGTTCCATCGCCATCGGCAGTGCGCTTTCACTCGATGTGGTTACAAAGGCAAGTGTGAATGGCTCACGGATC